>Ga0102924_1000060_pt1 | contig 121104 bp, 106 predicted proteins | sample PaiPotPPM11metaG_FD_80116 | JGI IMG/M metagenome (GOLD analysis project Ga0102924, IMG submission 80116) | Iron sulfur acid spring bacterial and archeal communities from Banff, Canada, to study Microbial Dark Matter (Phase II) - Paint Pots PPM... ...
GGCTTTGTACGTCGAATCGCGTCAGGTTTAAAGCATTGAACACTTCCCAGCGAAATTGCAGTGTGTGTGACTCATTCCAAGGCATTTTCCAGCTCTTGTCCAGGCTAGAGCATTTCCAATTTAAGTATATACATATCCAGAAGAGGCGAAGTAGTTTGCGCATTCGGTTGAGGAGATGGTGTTGAGCAGGTCGCCGATTTCCTTCCAGAGGGCTTCGACAGATCGTTTGGCGGCTTTGCGGAGCAAGGCTTTGAGTTTGGCGAAGAGCTTTTCGATGGGGTTCAGGTCGGGCGAATAAGGCGGCAGATAGAGCAGCGTCGCGCCCGCCGTGGCGATGGCCTCTTTGACCCCGGCCACCTTGTGACTGCTGAGATTGTCGAGAATGACGATGTCTCCGGGCCGGAGAGTCGGGCACAGAAATTGGCGTACATAAGCAAGAAACAGCTCGCCATCCATCGGCCCATCGGCGACCAGCGGCGCGGTCAATTGATGGTGGCGCAAGCCAGCCACAAAGGTGGTGGTTTTCCAATGGCCGTGCGGAGCCGAGGCGATACAGCGCTGCCCCCTTGGGGCCCGTCCATAGCGCCGCGCCATGCTGGTCGATGTCCAGGTTTCATCGATAAACACCAGCTTTTCGAGGTCCATCACAGGCTGCGCTTCACTCCATGCGCGCCGCGCGGCCTGCACGTCCGCGCGCTCTTGCTCGCTGGCGTGCAAGGTTTTTTTTGAAAGTGAGATTCCATTTGTTCAACTGGTGCCACAGCGCGCCGATCTTGATCGAAATGCGCTGTTGCGCCAACCGTTGCTGTAACTCGGCCAGGGTCAGATCAGGCTCGGCTGCGATCCAGGCGCGCAGCACCTGCTCCATCTCCGCCACCCGCGAGCGGCGATGGCCGCCGATCTGAAAACTACCGCGCTCCCCCGTCTGTTTCACCCGTTCGCGCACCTGATAGACCCAAATGCGGCTCACTTCGAACCGCCGCGCAATCTCCGTCGGACGATCCCCGCGATCCAACGCCCGCAATACGCGCTCGCGCAAATCCTGCGAATAGGCCTGCATCGATGCCTCCCCTCTGCCAGCAGGAGGATTATCCCATACAAATGTAAATACTTAAATTAGAAATGCTCTAACGGCCGCGTTGAGAAGCTAAGCCAATTCCAGGCAGCTGGTCAGTCTCCGAATAGCGCGCGTTTATCGGGCGCATCACACTTACCAGCCTCGGAGATTAGCCTATTGAATGAAAACCAAGGGACTGCATGCAAATCCGTAGTGCAGAGCGCTTGGCGGTCAGGGGATCTTCGGCTTTTCAATGCTCTGGTCGGTCCGCACCGAGAACAGCAGAAAATTTGCGAAGGTGTGATAGACGATTGTGCGGTGATCCCCAAAGTAGCCATAGGCTTCGGCAGCTTGCGGCAGCCAGACTCTTTCGTTCAGCGTGCGAAACTGGACCGGAGCGTAGTCGATCGAAAGGTACATCTGTCTCACATTTGCCGCAGGGATTGCCTCCATCAGGCTCGTTTCCAGGTGTACGACTTCACCGGAGTCCTGGCTGGAATCCTGGGCAATCCAAGCGCGTCCTTTGAGTTCGGCGGGGTATGCGGCGCCTTTGACACTGAATGATGCTGTATGGCTAGGCCTGTCCCTTCGTTGCTGGAAATGTACCACCCAGGTGGGTTGACCGTTCCATTCCGCCGCGCCCTCGCATTTCATTTCATAGTCGCTCTGAAAGTCCGGAAGAAAAATCAACGCCATCTCCGGCAAGCCGACATCCTGGAGGCTAAAGGGGAGCGACCGGCTGCCACGTTCGGGTGTGCGATTTTCTTGCACCACGAGCCCTCCAAGGCCCTGTTCGAAATCTACAGTGTAGTCAAACGCAACTGTGCCGCTTCCTTCCCGTTGGGCCATATTGCCAAGCATCTGGTATTCAACTTGTTCCTCGGCCGTAAAGTTTTGAAGGTTGGCGACCAAATCATTGGCGCGGGCGCCCGACTGTTCGAGTACCTTCGGTAGCAGGCAAGGCGGGGACGGACTTTGAGAACGGAGATGCGCATCAACGTCCGGCGGATCCCATAACAGCAGCTTGGTTTTCGTTCTTTTCTCCGCATCTTTGGTTCGTTGAGCGACCGCAGCTGGAGGAGATAGCGGTGCTTGTGGACTTGCCGTGGACTGGGGTGCTGCTCCGGATTGCTGAGAGACCGGGGCTTGCGGAGTCGCTGCAGTTTGTGAAACCGTCTGCCGGGTCGGCCCGGTCAACTTCGCCGGCGCCTTTTCCGGTTTCGGCGCAAAGTAGCCCTGGCGCGCTTGCAGCCTCACGCCCTTGCGATCCACTTTCACCTTCAGGCGATGATAAGTGCCGTCCGGCTTCAACTTCGTCGGCGAAAACTCCAGCAGATAAACGCACTCCGGCGCTTGCGTCAAACTTTTGAATCCCCCTTCCAGATCGTTGCTGTTGTGAAAGTAAGTTCCGCCGGTTCCGTCCGCAAGTTCTGCCATGACGTCCTCATCCAGACTCATCATGTCGCTGTGATACTTTAAAGTTGAAGAGGAAGATCCGCCTTGCACGCTGGCGTCGATTTCTGTGGTGTATAGTCCGCGCGCATCCAGTGCGCTGATGATCACATTGGACTGCGCCGCAAGGTCCAGAATCTGCGACATCTCAGACGTCGCTGCCGGCGTAATTGTCAGGAAGCCAGGCGAGATCAGGATCAGCGTGCGTTGTCCCGGCAGCTTCCCCATTTTCCGCACATACTCTCCCATCATGTCGAGCGTTGCAGAAACATCGTGTTCACCCACCGCCATAGATTGCGCCGCGGCGGATCTCACCATGCTTTCCAGCATGCTGCGTGTTACACCGTGAAGATGCGCGCAAATCACGTAATCGGCCTCGGCGAGCTGCAGGGCCTCTTCGTTGCGCTTATTTTGGATTAAATCCGCCTGGTAATAGTCGATATTGGGGCAGGCATGGTCGTCGTGCCGGTAGAGTTCCTGCACTTTCAGCTTCATGGCCGCTTGTTGCAGCGTCGCGCGATCGTGCATTAAGCCACTGTTCATTCCGGAAGTGGAAACCACGGCAGCCATGTCCGAATCTCCCAGCGACTCGCCCAGCATTTTAGTGGCGACCTTTTGGGCTCGCAGTAAATCGCCAGCGGCCAGATGCAGGTCGTCGAATAAAAATACTAGGAAGCGTTGTGGCGTGACTGGCGACTGACGCGTGACCGCCGGAGACGGAGCGGCAGGCGGCGCTTCGGCGGCCTTCGTACCGCTTTCCAATCCCGCGCGCTTCTCAATCGTGAATCCGGATATCTGTTGCCGTTTGTTTTTGTCGAAGACTTCGAAGTCTTCTTTCTTCAGGTCGCCCACCACGCGGCCTTGCGCGTCGCGGACCACGACCGGCACCACCACCGCATTCACTTTAACTTCGATCTTGGCGGTGCTTTCCTGAGCCTGCGCTTCCTTCTGTTGCGCTGCCAGGTTCGTGCACAAAATGAAGGCGAGGCAGCTTGCGCCGATCGCTGTCAGGAATCTCGTACTGGAGTTCGTAGCGATCTTTCAATTCTACGCTTTCAGAATAGTTCGCAGTCCGAAAACTGAAATCCACTGGGTGGCGCTTCGCATCGGCGCCCGCCAGGAAGCGGCTCGCGAAAATCATTGGAGGATGAGCAGAAGAGTCGCTAAAATAAGATCATGACTCCAGACAAAGCCCGGCCTAAAACCATCACCGCGTACATCGATGCCGCTCCCAGAGAGGCTCGGACGAAACTGCGTGAAATGCGCGCGTGTATTCGCAAAGCCGCACCTGGAGCCCAGGAAAGCCTGAAGTGGGGAATGCCCGCGTTTTCTTATCGGAGGATACTGGTCACGTTCGCCGCGTTCAAACATCACATCGGCTTCTATCCCACGCCTTCCGCAGTGAGCGCGTTCGCGAAAGACCTTGCAAAATTTGCCACGGCTCGCGGGTCGATCCAGTTTCCGCTGGAGAAGCCGCTGCCGCTGCCCCTGATCCGCAAGATCACGGCCTTCCGCGTTCAAGAGAGTATCGAGCAGGACAAGAAATGGCGCACGCCACGGAAGGCCATGCGCCAGTCCGCTCGCCACGTATAGCGGCGGTTTCCCTTGACAAGTGTTAGTTTCTCGTCTAGTATAGGAGTCGTACACCACTGTCGGTTCGTACCAACGCGCCAGCACCCTTGCTGGCTTTTTTGTTTTCTGAGCAGCGCTCAAATTTCCCAAGTCCTTTGTTATCAACACCTATGGGAATCGAGCCTTTCACCCGAACGGACTGAAGTAAGTTCCTTAGAATCAACACTTGCAGACCGTCCCTAAATACTGATTCTAAACAACTTACAGAAGTGTTAAGTCTTTTACAATCAACACTTGCGAAAAACATGGGGGGAGGGTAGCTCCGGAACTCCTCTGAAGACCTGCTAATGCTTCAAGCGCCGGAAGCTACCCTCCGCTAGCATTCGCGGAGGAACCCGTCTCCAGCTTCTTCCAGGCTCGCGTGAACACATCGCAAGCACGATCATCAAAAAGCACAAAGTAGACCTTTTCGACCGCTGGTTGGGTGTTCAAATGCCGGATCGCTTCTTCGAGCAGGATGGACGCGCACTCTTCCATTGAGAATCCGGCGATGCCTGTGCCCACCGCCGGAAAGGCGATGGTCTTCAGGCCTCGTTCCGCAGCGATGCGCAAGGTATGCGCGACGGAGGTGCGCAGATTGGCCGCGGTGGTTCGCCCGCCAAGTTGCATGCTGGCCGCATGGATGACGTAACGTGCTTTCAATTTGCCGCCGCCGGTGATGGCGGCATAGCCGACCGGGATGCTTCCGATTGCGTCGCATTCGCGCTGGATTTTTTCTCCGCCCTTGCGCCGGATGGCTCCGGCAACGCCGCCGCCCAGCTGCAAATCATTGTTCGCGGCGTTGACGATGGCGTCGATATCCATATCCGTCAGGTCGCCCTGCTGGATTACGATTTTTTCTGAGAGTGGATTGTTCATAGAATTGGCTGGCGAGTTCTTACTTCAGCAATTTTTTGTAAGCCTCTTCGTCGTAGCCAAGGATGAGTTGGTCGCCGCGAATGACCACGGGCCGCCGGATAAGATTCGGGGTCCGGGCCATGAGTTTGATGGCCTCGGCTCTCGCGGGCGGCTTCACGCTCATGTTTTTCGTGCGATAGAGTTCGTTACGCGGGTTTAGAAATTGTTTGTAGTCTCGAGCGCCAATGAGACTGTCGAGTTCGGGTTCGCTCAGACGATCGTTGTCCAAATCGCGGGAATCCAGTTCGGCGCCGTGTTCGAGCAAGAAACTTCTTGCTTTGCGGCAGGTCGTTCAAGTTGGTTTCTCGAGGAACCGCAATTTCACTTTCGTCATTTTGCTCTCTCAGTATCGCGGAACCTGCGGATCAATTTCGACCGACCAGCGATCGATGCCGCCGGCCATCGATTTTGCGCTCTCGACGCCCTGTTGCCGCAGCCACGCGGCGGCATCGAGGCTGCGCATTCCGTGATGGCAATAGCAAATCACGTCGTCCGCGGCCAGCAAAATATTTAAATGGGCGGGCAGCGTGCCTAGCGGAATCAATTTTGCTCCGGAAATCCGGCAAAGGTCGTATTCCCACTGCTCGCGCACATCCACGAGTAGGAGTTTCTCGTCGCGCGCGATGCGTTCGTTCACTTCCTTAGCCGAAATTTGTATATCGTCCATTTACATTACCTGGTTATGGGGAAACCTTAGAATCGAAACACTATTTGCCCTGAAACTCCGGTGGCCGCTTTTCGAAAAATGCCCGGATGCCTTCGCTGCAGTCTTCTGAATGAAAGCATTTCATTTGCTGCTCAACTTCGTGATCGAGGGCCTTCACCAATGCTTCCTTGTGGCTTCCGAACAGAATTTTCTTCACGGCGCGGATGGCGAGCGGAGGGCCTTGCGCGATTTTCTGCGCCAAACTCTTCACTTCTGCTTCCAATTGCGCCGCCGGCACGACGCGGTTGACGATTCCAAGCTTCAGCGCGGTCTGCGCATCGATCATTTCGCCAGTGTAGAACATTTCGGCAGCGACCGATGGGCCGACGAGCTGGGGAAGAAAAAACGTTCCCCCATAATCCGGAAAGAGACCAACGCGAGAGAAATTCTCTCCGAACGTGGCAGTATCGGCGGCGATGCGGATGTCCGCGGCAAGCGCGATATTCATTCCGGCGCCCGCCGCGGCACCGTTCACCGCCGCGATCACCGGCTGCGGCATCAGACGCATTTTCAAGACGGCTTGCATGCCCGAGCGCAGAATCGGACCTAGCTCGGCGGTCTCATTGCGCTCGCGCCCCCTGCCAATGGCACCGAGGTCGCCGCCCGCACAGAAAGCGCGCCCCGCGCCGCTCAGCACGACAACGTGAATGGAATCAACCTCGGCGATGCGCGTGAGCGCTTCATTCAATGCCGTCGAAAGTTCGCTATTGAGGGCATTCAGCTTGTCGGGCCGGTTCAACACCAACACCGCAATGCCGCCGTGATTGTGTTCCAGAAGGACCGGACCCATCGGGGCCGTTTGAGCCGCGTTACTCATAAAAATTCTCCGTGTTAATGTCCAGTGGTGTCATGTTCCTTGCTGTCGCGTTCTTTTTCGGTGCGAGCCACGAGCTGTGCGAGTTTGCGAAAATGCTTCAATTTCTCGCTTTTGCCCTGAGCGTTCTGGCTGCTGGTGGAAGGCAGAACGTAGACGCGCGCGCCGTAAAGCGGCTCTTTCTGGAGACCAAACTTACATTTGCGCTGGGAAAATTGTTCGTAGACTATTTTTCCATTGAAGGCGACCACGTGAGGCGTGAACTCTTCCAACTTTTGCGAAAGCACGATGCGGCCTTCCGCGAAATCTCCACGCGTCAGTTCTTCGACGCCTTTGGTGGGCCGCTTGACGAGGTCGGTAAGTCCGATCCCGAATTCGATCACGCGTTTGTCGTCGTGATAGTCAAACGGTTCCGGCACCACGCCGCTTTCATAAAGAATGGGCCAGAATTGGTTGGTGCGTCCGGCATAGTAGTGGCCCACGCGGACGGAAGATTCACTCGGATTGCAGCCGACGATGATCAGCTTCATGCCTTTTCGCAGATGGTCGGGAAGCGTTCGCATCTTCCTAGTGTTGCCTATTTCCTCTTCCGAGCGTCAGAGATTCGCCGTGGATGGTCCCAACGGTCAAGGTCTCTCGCCGCTATTCGAGCTTAGTTTCGCGCCGATCGAATTGACAGTTTCCCGCCAAAATACGGTGTGGCGGGTAAAACAACGAGAGCGAAAAAGACAGAGGACTTCCGGACAGCTCTTGAACCAAAACCACCGGGGAAATAACCAAGTCTCGGTAGCCCATAGTGCCCTTGGCGAACGCCTGACCAAAACTTTAGACAGCCCGGCACATGCTGTCAAGCGCCCACGCGCCTGCTCGCTCGCGCACGGGGGCCGCTGGATGCAACATCACGAAAAATTCTGAATCCGGCCCCTACCCTGCCTCATCAAAACAAGGGAGTGAGGCGTGTGCTTTCGTGATTTGTGCTAACTTTAGGATGGAGACATTGGAAGCAGGGCGGCTGTTCAGCCTTCGACATATTTTGAGCACACCAAACCCACACCGGCTACCTTCGACCGTTGCGCGCGATGACGAACATTTGCTGGTCGCGGCCGCAAAATCAGGCGACGTGGCGGCCTTCGAAGAATTGGTCAATCGCTACGAGCGCAAGATTTTTCGGCTGACCATGAACATCACCGGCAACCGCGAGGATGCCGAAGATGCCATGCAAGACGCCTTCCTGAAATCCTATTCCCATTTGAAAACATTTCAAGGCGATTCGCGGTTCTACACCTGGTTGGTTCGCATAGCCGCCAATGAGGCATTGATGCGGCTGAGAAAGCGGCGGCCGAATCAGTTCTCGCTGGACGAGCCCGTTGCGGGGGACGAAGACCTGATGCCGCGCGAGCTGCAGGACTGGGGACCGGGGCCCGAGCAGCGTTTTGCGCAAACCGAAATGCGGGAGATTTTGTCCAGCGTGATTGAAGAGCTGGAGCCGGATTATCGGATGGTATTCGTGCTGCGCGACATCGAGGAACTTTCGACGGAGGATACGGCTTCCGCGCTGGGCATTTCCGTGCCCGCCGTGAAATCGAGACTGCTGCGCGCGCGGCTGAAACTCAGGCAAAAGCTGAATCGTTACTTTCAGCAAGGTGGCGCAAATTGAACTGCCAAGAGATCATCCACGAACTTTCGAATTTCATCGACGGCGAGCTCGATGGGGCAACGAAACTCGAGCTGGAGCGCCATCTTATGGACTGCAAAGAGTGCCGGCTGGTGGTCAACCAGACGAAAAAGACGATCGAGATCTTTTGCGATTGCGAACCCATCGAATTGCCGGGCGAAGTGCGCAACCGCCTGCACGAAGCGTTACGCCGCAAACTCAGGGAAGCAACGCAATAGTCAGCGCAATTGGCCCGGAGCTGCACCTGCCCAGAGCGGCAGTTCCCTTCCCAATTTTTTCTCTTTCGCCAACGCATACACTTTCACCGCGGCTGCCAAGTCCCAGGAGGCAATGCCGTTGGACTTAAAAAGTGTAACTTCCGAGTCGCTGGTTCTTCCGGCCGTTTTCCCGGCGACGACATCCGACAATTTTTTTACGCCGGTCCAGCACACTTCGTCGCCGCGAAAGGCGAGGATGAGGTCGCCGGCTTCCTGGCGCGATTGCTCGATGGAATCCACCACGATGACGTCGGCGCTGGCCACGGCTTCATCGTCGAGTTCGCGCTTGTGCGCATGATTCGCGCCGATGGCGTTGATGTGCACGCTGGGGGCGAGATCCGCGCCAGCAAAGACGGGATTGGCGGCCGTGGTGGCGGTGCACAGGATGTCCGCGCCGCGAACGGCCTCGCTCGAGGATGTAGTGTTTTCCACAGGAAGGCCCAGCCACTCGCTCATCTCGACCGAAAACCGTTCGCGCCTCTCGGCATTGCGGCCATAGACTCTCGCCGATGCAAGCTTTCGTACCGCAGCGATGGCTTCCAACTGCGTGCGGGCCTGGCCTCCCGTGCCGATGATGGCGGCCACGCGGCTGTTCTGCCGAGCGAGATATTTTGTGGCCACGCCCGAGGCGGCGCCGGTGCGCAATTGCCCCATGTAATCCGCTTCGATCAAGGCCACCAGGTCGCCTGTCAGCAGTTCATAGAGCGGCACCAAGAATCTTAGCTTTCCTTTGACAAAGGTGTACTGCTTCATGGCGATGTATCCGGTCGAAAAATCCGCTGCGGCCATGTAATGAAAAAAGCCGCCGCCGGGCATTTCAAAACGCCGGCGGGGATGAACAACGACTTCTCCGCTGGCCTGCTTTCGCGAGATTTCCTCGACAGCCTCGATGGCCATGGGCATCGTGAGCACGGCTCGCACTTCGGACTCGCTGATATGCAGCGTCATTCTTGGTTTTTCCTTTCGGTGCCCCGCACAACTCGATTTACGCTACTGATGTGGGCTTGCGAATGACTCAAAATCAACTACTTTGCTGGCGGCTTGCTTTTTCCAGGGTGCACGGATTTCTTCGCGGCTTCCGGGCCCTCGCGAATGCGGCGGACGACTGTCTGCAGCAGACGATAGACGCGCTCTTCTTTGGGATGATCCAACTCGTGGAAGCGAAACTCGGGCTCGCCCTTGGGACCCTTTCCAACTTGGACCGGCAACTGGCCGCACAGGTCGTTGGCGATGAAGGCGGTTTCGTAACGCTGCTTGCGCACATTCCAAGTATAGACGCGCATGGTGGAGAAATCGCAGGGCTGGCCTTCCGGCCCGCGAGCGGCGGCAATTAGATATTGGGGTTTGTCGCCTGAGGGATCGGGGACGCGGTTCAGCTCGAACCAAGCGATGGGACGGATGTTGGCGGAGGTAGCCTCATCGCGAATGGCATCGGGCAAATCGAGCTCGATAAAGCGTGCGATCACCCAGCCAGCGATGGGCATGGTTTGGTCGCCGGGCTGCGTTGTGGTGGTTTCCGCGGCGCGCGCCGTGGATTCTCCGGGCGGGCGCGTTGCCAATGCACGCACCAGGAACCAGTCTTCTTTTTTCGTGTCCGGCGGCTCGTTTGACGGCTCTTTTTCGTCCGGGACCTGGACCCAATCCGCGACAGCCCGGCCAACGACCTCGACGGGCACGCCGCGGCCAAATTGATAGAGACGCGCCTGGGTGCGGCCCGGCGCGACGCGGAGATTCGTGGGGACTTTGGTGCGGCCGCTGGCTTGCACGGTCATTGGCGTAACTTGCTTAAGCAGCTTCATGCTGCGCTGCCAAAGCGTGGGGTCCATCAAATAACGCCCTTCGACCCAGCCCAATTCGCCGGCGACAGTTCGCACCTTGATGCTGTCATTGCGGCGGCCGACAACGTCGACGCGGTCGCCGTAGTGCAGCGTGTCCAGTGGTTCGCGCACCTGCGCCACGCTGCTCCAAAGTACGGCCGTGCGTTCGCCAACATAAGCCTCTCCCAGCGATTCGTGCTTGGGCCTGAAGAACCAGGCCACCAGCGCGACGAGAAGGAGGAGCGGGACGGCGATCAAGAGTTTGCGTTTCATGCGGCGTTCCCAAAAACTAGGTTCATGTTGTTCGGCAAGAATTGTACCTGATTCTTAGGTGCGTCCGGTGACGAGCGTGCTCAGTTTGATTTTCTGCTAAAATGCCGGTGCGTCTAGTCTGTTTTCCAATTCCGCTGCAAAGGACCTCGATGAAATCTCTCAATGCGCTGCAGCCGCTCGCCTTGCTGCTGCTGCGCGCGGCTTTTGGAATTATTTTCATGTCGCACGGATATCCGCTGCTTGCTCACCGAACGGGGGCAACGCAGGCTCTATTTGTACAGCACGGCATTCCCGGCTACTTCGTGGTCATTTCCGGGGTGCTGGAGCTTTTTGGCGGGGGATTGCTGCTGTTGGGGCTCTTCACGCGGGGAGCGGCGCTGCTGCTGGCCATCGAGATGGTTCTGCTGATGTGGAAAGTGTATCCGCCGCACAGCTATCTTGCCGTACATGAATACGCATACCCGATGGTGGTGGCGGCGGGATGTTTTGCGCTGACGACGTTCGGAGCGGGGCTGGTATCGGTGGATTATCCCCTGTTTGAGAGCGGCGGGAAGTCGCGCGGGGTGCGAAATCCAAAACCGAACAAGTAGCGCTCAGCGGGCGATGGCTTGGCATTTTGCGAAGGTTTTTTTAACACGGAGTTCACAGAGCACACGGAGCGGGAAAAATCCGCTCGATGCGCTTCAAGAAGTTTGCGGGACGCGATGCTAAGTCGTTGTGACGGTCGCCGATGTGGGAACGACTCCGCCGGGAGCGAGGGGCAGGACGATCCACAGAATCACATAGGCGAGCAAACCGGTGCCGCCGCAAATCAGGAACAACAGCCAGATCAGACGGATGACCGTGGGATCCATGTCGAAATAGTCGGCGAGGCCCGCGCACACGCCGGCGATTTTCTTGTCGGTGCTGGAGCGCATGAGCCTCTTTTGAGCACCGGTGGCGGGAGAGAGACCCGGCGAGCCGGATTCCGGCTGCTTCGCGCCGCAGTTGTAGCAAAACTTGGAACCGATGGCGATGTCTTTGTTGCAGCTTGGGCAATTCATTGGCGTTCCCCCAAAACAATCGTACTTCTACCCTTCTATACAATAGGATACGCCAAAAGGGGTGAAAAAGTTTCCTGGATGAAGGCCTCAGCAGGCTGGGGTCAATTACCGCAAGAACTGGAGAAAAGAGCAGAGGCTGGGGGCAGCTGCCGCGAGGACCGAAGAAAAGAGCACAGGCTGAAGCCTGTGCTACTCAATATTCGAGGATTTGCTTCACGGCGGCGGTGATGTGGCTGGTCTGCGGGAGAATTACGTCTTCCAGCTTTGGTTGGTAAGCGCAGAAGGTGTCCATGGCCGCGACGCGCTTCACGGGTGCGTCGAGTTCGTCGAAGAGCTCGTCGGCGATGCGCGCGGCGATTTCGGCGCCGTAGCCCCAACTGAGCATGTCTTCGTAAGCGATGATGACGCGGTGCGTTTTTTTGACGGTGTTGGCGATGGCTTCCCAGTCGTACGGGGAAAGCGAACGCAGGTCCACAATTTCCGCGGAGATGCCTTCGCGGAGCAATTGTGCGGCGGCGACTTCGGCACGGTGCACCAACGCGCCGTAGGTGATGATGCTGACGTCGGAGCCCTGGGTAACCAGGCGGGCTTTGCCGAAGGGCACGGTGTAATCGGGGCCGGGATACTCGGAGCGGTTGTATGGCTGACGATAGAGATGCTTGTGCTCGAGAAACATGACCGGATCATCGCAGCGAATGGCGGTGCGGAGCAGTCCGGCAACGTCAAGAGCGGTAGAGGGCATTACGACGCGAAGGCCGGGACAATGGGTGAAGATCGATTCGCCGCTCTGGCTATGATAGATGGCGCCGCCGGTAAGATAGCCGCCGATGGCGACACGGAGTACGGCGGGAGATTTGAACACACCGTTGGAGCGCCAGCGCATGACGCATAGCTCGTCGCGAATTTGCATCATCGCAGGCCAGATGTAATCGAAGAATTGAATTTCCGCGACGGGCTTAAGGCCGCGCGTGGCCATGCCGATGGCGCGGCCGACAATGCTGGCTTCGGCAAGGGGCGTGTTGAAGACGCGATCGTGGCCGTATTTGCGCTGGAGGCCGGAAGTGGCTTTGAAAACGCCGCCCTTGCCCTTCACCTGCTTCAAGGTCTCTTCGCGGCTGGCGTCGGCGACGTCTTCGCCGAAAACAGTGATGCGCTCGTCGCGAGCCATTTCATCGGAGAGCGTGGCGGCGACCATTTCGACCATGGTTTTCGGAGCGCCATGAAGCTGGGGCTGGGCTTCGAAGGCGGAAGAGGTGGGATCGACATCCGGCGAATAAATGTTTACGCGAATCGAATCGATTTGCGGCTCTTCGGCGGCGAGGGCTTCGTCGGCGGCGTTGCGGACTTCCTGATCGACTTCGGCTTCTAGGGCTTCGATTTCTTTCTGATCGAGAATGCCCTCGCGGACAAGCAAAAGAGAAAACTTCGAGATGGGATCGCGGTGGGCTTCGTCTTCGCGCTCTTCGGGCGTTTTGTAAAGTTTTTCGTCGTCGGAAAGAGAGTGCGAATAGGGGCGCGTGACATGCGCGTGAACGAGAGCAGGCCCGCGGCGCTCGCGGCAATATTGAACCGCGGTTTTGCAGACCGCATAGCTTTCGAGGGGATCCGTGCCATCGCATTCGGCGACATGCAGGCCGGGGAAATTGCGCGTGAGTTTGGAGATGCTGCCGCCCGCGGTCTGCACCTCGATGGGAACGGAGATGGCATAGCCGTTGTCTTCGATCAGGTAAAGCAGGGGAAGCTTTTTAGCGCACGCAGCGTTCAGGGATTCCCAGAATTCGCCCTCGCTGGTCGCGCCATCGCCCGCGGAAACAAAGACGATTTCATCGGACTCGTGGCGAACGTGTTCGCCGAGAGGCGCGTTCTTGGCCTGCGCCAGGGCTTTCGGACGACCCTCGTAATAGAGCGTGGCTTCCGCGGCGCCCACGGACTGCACAAATTGCGTGCCGGTACAGGAGGACTTGTTGACGATGTTCAGGCCGGGATGGCCCCAGTGCGAAGGCATCTGGCGGCCGCCGGAGCTGGGATCATCCTTGGCGCCGACAGCTTGGAGGAGCATATCGACGGGCTTCACGCCGAGCATCAGACAGAGGGCGCGGTCGCGATAGTAGGAATAGATCCAATCGACGCCGGGACGAAGAAGAAGCCCCATGGCGGCGGTGACGGCTTCGTGGCCGGCGGCGGAGATTTGAAAGTAGATTTTATTTTGGCGTTTGAGCTGGATTTCGCGGTCGTCCAGCCGGCGAGAAAGATACATGATGCGGTAAATGCGGATAAGAGCGTCGCGGTCGAGGCCGAGCAACTTGGGGGCGTCAAGCTTGGCAAGTTTCACGCGCGTTTGTAACGCCATTCGATCTGCCCTCGTTGTGAAGCGGGAATTAGCCTCTGCGGGACTGTATTATACCCGAAGAGCGGCCGAAGCCGGGCACTTTGGAAAACCTATTCCAGAGACTCGAACTGTTTCACGACCTCATCGAATTGCGCTTCGCCCTGTCGCACGACCCGCGGGGAAGCTTCCTTGAAAGGCTCCTCAGTGGGGATGCGCTCGATCCAGCGGTGCTCGGTGAGCTTCTCGTGACCGGAAAAATAGAGCCGCACTAGCAAATTCACTTTGCCGTCCGCGGGCGCGGCTTCCTCAGAAGATTCCTTTTCTTTAGGCTTGTGTTTGGCCTTGGTCTGCGCCTTTGGTTTTGCGGCTTTCGGCGTCTCGACGGCCTTGTGGGCATGATCTGGCGCGGCTTTCGCCTCCGCTTCGGCGCGTTCGAGCTTGTAAAGGAGTTTTTTGTCCAGACGGAAAGCCTGCTTCCACCCTTCGAGTTTGTGGCGCGCAAGCTGGGCTTTCTCTTCGTCGGTGCCGAAATCAAAAAGGAGATACGTGTGGGCCATGAAATCAGTCTGCGACGCGAGCTCTGGCAAGTCAAGATGGTTGGGCCAACGCAGTTCACCGCTGGTTAGCGGAGGGCAGCGGAGAAACACCGTGCTCCTGAATCTTGCGACTGCGATTTGACTTCGGGCTTTCCGCGATTTAGGCTGGCGCGCGGTGAATTCGTCGGCGGCGGGGAAGCTTGCCATTTGCAACGCTCAAAAGGAGAGTTTGATGCGAAAAATCTGGATGGCTGCGATGGTGTGCTTGCTTGGCTCGCTTGTGGCGTTCGCGGCACCGCCGGCGAAGATTGTTTACGTGCGTTGCGGGAAGCTGATTTATGACGCGGCGAAACCACCCATCGCGCCGGGGATCGTGGTGATCACCGACGGAAAAGTGACCGCAGTCGGCAAAGACATTCCTGAGCCGGCGGGAGCGGAACAAGTCGATTTATCGGGTTACACCGTGCTGCCGGGATTCGTGGACGCGCACATCCATATTTGGTCCGGACCGTTTGGGCAGAACGTCTCTTATCCGCTGGCGGCGCTTCGCGGCGGCAAGGCCATGAGCTACGCGCTTTCTTCAGGAGTGGTTGGCGCGCGAGTTCTGGGCACGGAAGGATTCATCGACGTCGCGCTCAAAACGGCGATTGAGGATGGCACGATTCCTGGACCGCACCTGGTTCCCGCGGCCCACGCGCTGACCATCCCAGGTGGCCACGGCGATTTCTTTCCCGCGCCGCCCTTTTTGCCGATGGACGATTTTTATACGCCGATGAACGGATTCATCAATTCACCGGAAGATGCGGAGAAAGCCGTGCATCTACAAATCAAGTATGGGGCGCGCGTAATTAAGGTTCTTGCTTCGGGTGGAGTGCTATCGCCGCTCGATTCGCCGACTTCCGAGCAGGTTTCGTTAGAGGAGCTGCGCGTGATTGTGCAGCAGGCGCACATGGCTCACGTCAAAGTGGCGGCGCATGCGGAGAATATTCGCAGCATTCGCTCGTCGCTGGAGGCGGGTGTGGATTCGATCGAGCACGGATCGGAGCTCGATCAAGCCGCAGCGGACTTCATGAAGAGCCACGGCGTCGTGATGGTTCCGACGGTGTTCGTGGTGATGGAGAGCGTGGATAACGGAGTGAAAATGCATTTCCCGGAATACGTGATCACGAAGGTGAACGCGCTGGCAAAAACACATTTTCCAAGTTTCCAGCTCGCGTTGCATTCTGGCGTGACGATTGCGGCGGGTTCGGACCACTCCTACGCGCCGGGAACGGGAACGGTGCGGGATGAGATGATGGCCGAAGTTAAATACGGGATGACTCCGCAACAGGCGCTTATTTCCGGGACAAAAACCAGCGCGGAATTGCTCGGCCTCGAGCAGCTTGGGACAATCGAAACCGGAAAAGAAGGGGACCTCGTCGCGGTGGAAGGCGATCCGCTGAGTGACATTCATGCGCTCGAAAAAGTGCGGGCCGTACTTTTCCAGGGCAAGAGCGTGCAACCGGCCAACCGGCAGTAACCACGCTTCGCGGGATTCGGCGCAGCGCTCGCGCGGAAGCATTTTCCTCCGCGTTGAATGCTCTTGATTGTACACTTTCCCTCCATGACCGAAGGCACGCAAAAAAAATCCTGGCTGAATCGCACGGTCCTGGGAGTTGGACTGACCAGCCTCTTCAGCGACTGGAGCCATGAAGTCGCTACGGCGGTTCTGCCAGCTTTTCTTGCCGCGATTGGAGCGGGGCCGGCGTGGCTCGGCGTCATCGAGGGTGTCGCCGATGGCCTCTCGAGTTTCACGAAGCTTGCCGCCGGCCATTTCACGGACCGCTTGAAGCATCGTAAGCCGCTTGCAGTGATCGGTTACGCTGTCACGGCTCTTGCGACCGCTTCCTTCGCATTCACCACGCACGCGTATCAGGTGCTCATCGGCCGCTCGGCGGCCCGGCTCGCACGCGGCGTTCGTTCACCGGCCAAGAAGGCACTGCTGGCTGCGGATGTTTCACCGAATGCGTATGGGCGGGCATTCGGGCTCGAACGCTTAATGGATACGGTCGGAGCGATCGTCGGTCCGTTGAGCGCATTGTGGCTGCTCGAAAAAACCGGACACAACTACCAAGAAGTTTTTCTGTGGACTCTTCTCCCTGGATTAATCGCTGTCGCTTCGTTTTGGCTGCTGGTGCGGGAACGTCCCGCCGCCTCAAAGCCGAAGCGTTCGTTCATGAGCGGCATCCGTGATTTGCCTATCCCATTCAGGCGTTTTCTTCTTGGAGTCGGCGTGTTCGGCGCCGGCGATTTTTCTCATACGCTGCTCATTTTGTACGCTTCGCGGATGCTCGCGCCTAAGTACGGGCTTGCGCGCGCAACCAGCATCGCTGTCCTGCTCTATACGCTGCACAACGTGTTTTACGCCGGCTCGGCCTTCGTGAGCGGCTGGCTGAGCGACCACGTTCCGCAACGCAAAATCGTTCTCGCCGGCGGTTACGCGCTGGCGGGGATCACCTCGATTCTGCTGTCCACGGGCACGCACTCGATGTGGCTGCTCGGCGGGATTTTTATATTGGCGGGGCTCTATATCGGCACCGAGGAAGCTCTCGAAGATTCCGTCGCGGCAGAGCTTGTTCCCAAAGAACAGCACGGCATGGCGTTTGGCACGCTGGCTGCGGTCAACGCCGTGGGGGACTTTTTGTCGAGTCTTCTGGTGGGCTTTCTTTGGAGCGCCTTTTCCGTACAAGCTGCTTTCGCCAGTTCGACGCTTCTGTTTTTCGCGGGGGCGCTTCTCATTCTTCGGCTTCGTCGCTGACGAATTCGTTCGCGCGAATAAGAAAACGTTCGCGATTTATTCGTGCGGAGGCATCTGCGCTGGCCACTCCGTCACGCCGATCCTGCTGCCGGGTTCCAGTTCAATCGCAGGAGCATAAAGTCCGAGAAACTTGCGCCGCCACCATAAGCCACTCTCTCGCTTTTCCGCCATGGAGGTGAACCAGTATTGCCAGAGGACCGCACGGACTTGGCGCGGCGGCGCTTGTGGAAAAGGATTCGCAGCAAAGAGTGCAAGTACGTCGGGGTCGTTCAAAAGCAGGCGTCTTTCGGTGCGCAAGACGAGCGGATTGTCGCGCCACTCGCCGAGCGAGGCGAACCACAAGTTCCAGTCGAATCGCGGCTGATAGGGCGCGTAAATACGTGGTGCTTTGTTTAGTTCCTGCGGTTTGTGCCGGAAGGGATACGAGATCCAGGTCTTGCCGTCGTTCGAGCCTTGGAATTCGATTTCGTAGCGGCCGCGCGTCATCATGGCGAAAAGGCCGTAGCGGTTGGCGATGCGAAAGGGATCAAGCAGCGACACGGGCGTGGTGGGAAGCGGAACCGGCGAGATCATCCAGATCATTTGCACGGTAGTGGAATAGAAGATCCACGTCAGCAGAACTGCGATGATGGCCACACGCAGCGGAGAAAGCCGGGAGCGGACTTTTTGCCATGTATCGTGAAGGCCTTCGTTCGTGGCCGTAGACTTGTCTGTGGATGGACTCGAAGACATCGTCAGAATCGACAGTTGATCGGCACCGAGGGAACTCGACTCGACAGGAGGCGCAACCGCTCGATCGAGGAGCGGTTTATTCCATTTCGCTGGAAAAAACCACATCAAGAAGCGGTCGTCGAGAAGCAAAAATCCCAGCGTGAGGACCAAATAGTTCAGAAACGTATAGTTGGCGGTCAGTATGATGCCGATCTGCCAGGGCGTCACAACGAAGAAGAGCGCGATTCGAATCCGCCGCGGAAGGAACGCCGCCCATATCAAAACTAGCTCGAGCGCGAGCGTGGTGAAGGCCGTTGCGGCGTGAAACCAGTGGGGGAAATGTTGGACGTACCAGCCGATCCAAGTCGGAAGAGGGCCGTTCTGATAATAGTCATCGAGCGCCGTGAAGTTTCGCCACTCCGGATCGCCTCCCATGATCTTCGCAACGCCGGATTCGAAGTAGATGCGGAACCATTCCCAAAGGAGAAGATAGAATGCGGCGCGCACTGGAGGCCGCATCGCGCCGAGGCGCGGACGAAGTCCACCGGGCCCAAAAAATAGCGAGAGGAATCCTGCTTCGAGGAGCATCCCATCGGACTGGTAACCGGAGAAGTCTCCGGCCGCGCTGACAAATGAAAGAAAACAAACAAAGCAGATGACAAGCATCCCGCGTGGCCAAATATTGAAAATAAGCAGCGCTGCGGTGGCAAGACCCACCCAGCACAGCGCCATCAGCATGTGCGAGCCGCTCGAAAACCACAGAAGGCTCGGAGCGTACCAATAGCGGGCGACACCAACTTGATTGGCAATATTTTTTAGATATTCGCCAGCGGGGAGAATCCCATCGGGACCGATGAGGCCGCGAACTTGAAAGACGAGCGAGAAAAAAGCGGAGAAATAAATCACGCCGAGAGCGCGCAGGAAAATCCAACGAGTGAGGAAGCGATCCGAAGGACCGTTCCGCGAATCAAAGAGCCAGCGAACGACGGACGAAGGAGTCCAATCCATAGACGCGGGACATTATACCGGGGTGGCGGGCGCACAGATTGTTTGAGAATTTATTGTCGGTGCTGTTTGTGCGGAGCTGAACGCGGCTCGACGTGCAAGGCGCAGGTGCCGTCCTCGCAGAGTTCGCGGTTCCAGCGATAGCGATTGCGCGCAATCCAGCCGTAGAAATGTTGCGCGACGAAGTGTATGCCGGGCACGAGCAGCAGCCACGCGATTAGGTTCCATCCGGGCAGAGTTAGTCCGATACGCGCCCAGGCGTCGGCCCCGGAATAAACGCGGCCGCCGGGATCGACGGCCTGCATCAAGCGCAGCGCTTCTTCGATATTAACCTGGGGAAAACGGACAGGGACACTCGCGTCGTGCAGATCCAGCAGTTCGATCCGGCTGTGCGTGTCCATGCGCCGGACACGGGCCACGCTGGCCCGGCACAAGTTGCATGCGCCGTCGTAAAGCACCGTAAGCTCGGGCACTTTGCTCCTTGCGGCTGCGCCTTACAGAACTGGCGCTTTGTATTGCGTCGCGGCCGGCCGCGGCAGCCGTGGACCTCATTCTAGCAAGCAATCCGCAGGTACCACGACTTGGCATTCGTTCGATGGAGTGTCTTTTCATCGAAAGCACTTCCCCACTGCCTATAAACAGAGCGCAGTTCGTTGTTGCAGCGGCTATCGCCGCGTGCTAGCCTTGGCGAACAAAAGGCGAATTACAGGAGGCTGACTCTTATGTCCCATTCTCTCGCCGTGCGGGCTGCGGATTTTGGCTCGCTCGAAACAGCGGCGGGCTCATCGTTGACGCGCGTGCGCGAAGTGCTGGACACTTTGGCCGCGCGAGACGTCAACGGCGATGTGCTCACCGCCGTGCGTTATTTTCCCGCGCGCGAAGCTCAGTGGGCTGAGTTACCCACTTGGGTTCACGCCGATCTCATCGCAGCTTACGGCGCCAAGGGGATTCGCCAGCTTTACACGCATCAGGCCATCGCGGCTGAAGCGGTACGCGCAGGCAAAAATGTCGTGGTGGTCACGCCGACCGCTTCAGGAAAAACGCTTTGCTACAACTTGCCGATTCTGAATTCGATTCTCGAAAATTCGGACACGCGAGCGCTGTATCTCTTCCCCACCAAAGCGCTGGCACAGGACCAGTTGGCGGAACTTTACGACCTCAACCAACGCCTCGAAAACCGCTTCGGCGTCTTTACTTATGACGGTGACACGCCCGCCGACGCGCGCAGGGCGATTCGCGAGAAGGGCCATGTGGTACTCACGAATCCGGACATGCTGCACACGGGCATTCTGCCGCACCATACGCGCTGGACGCGCCTTTTTGAAAATCTTCGCTACATCGTGATCGATGAGCTTCACACTTACCGAGGAGTTTTTGGCAGCCATCTCTGCAACGTGCTGCGGCGTCTTCGGCGCATTGCGAATTTTTACGGCCGCGACCCGCAATTTATTTGCTGCTCGGCGACGATTGCGAATCCCGGCGAGCTGGCGAGCAGGCTGCTCGAAAAAGAGGTGGAAGTGCTCGATGCTAACGGCGCTCCTGCGGGCGAAAAAACGTTTGTCTTCTACAATCCGCCGGTCGTGAATCGCGCGCTGGGCATTCGCCGCAGCTATATCAATGAAACCTCGCGCGTCGCGCAGGAGTTTTTGAAGCACGATTTGCAAACCATGGTTTTCGCCAACTCGCGGCTCCAAACGGAAATTTTGCTGACCTATTTACAACAGGCCAATCCTCAGCCGCCGGGCAAACAAGAAACGATTCGCGGCTATCGCGGCGGATATTTGCCGAACGAGCGGCGCGAAATTGAGCGCGGCTTGCGAGACGGCCGCATACGCGGGGTGGTGAGCACGAGCGCGCTGGAACTCGGGATCGACGTGGGATCACTGGACACTGTGGTGATGGCGGGCTATCCCGGCTCGATTGCCGGTACTTGGCAGCGCGCCGGACGGGCGGGACGCCGCAGCGGCAGTTCCTGCGCCGTGATGGTCGCTTCTTCATCTCCGTTGGATCAATTTATCGTCCGGCACCCCGACTATTTTTTTGGCAATACACCCGAGCATGCTTTCATTCAGCCGGACAATCTCGAAATTCTGATTAATCATCTGAAATGCGCCGCATTCGAATTGCCTGTCGCGCCGGGCGAGCGATTCGGCGAAGTCGACGTGCCGGACATTTGCGCGCGTCTTGCCGAAGCCGGCTTCCTGCATCTTGCCGGAGATCACTATCACTGGACGCATGAAGCGTATCCCGCCGACACGATCAGTCTTCGGTCGATCACCAGCGACAACTTCATCATTATCGACGTCACCGGCGGGGCCAATGTCATCGGCGAAGTAGATTTTCCGAGCGCACTGCTTTTTCTGCACGAAAAGGCCATTTACATTCACGGCGGGCAGCAGTATCACGTCGAGCATCTCGACTTCAAAGAGCGCAAGGCTTATGTGAAGCAGGTGGACGTCGACTATTACACCGACGCGGTGCGCTACACGCAGGTCCGCGTGCTCGAAGCCGCCGAAACTGCCGCTGCGTCTGTTACCGCCGCGAATTCGCACTCTCATGGCGATGTTCTCGTCCGCTCGCAGGTCGTGGGCTTCAAGAAAATAAAATTCTTCACCAATGAAAATATCGGCGACGGCAAACTCGAGCTTCCCGAGAACGAAATGCACACGACCGCGTATTGGATGACTCTGGAAAGGCCGCTGCTCGAAGCACTACCCTACAGCGTTAGCGAGAGGCAGAGCGGCATGTTTGGGTTGCTGCACGCGCTTGCATCTGTTGCTACGCTGCTCCTGATGTGCGACGGGCGAGACCTCGGCACCGCTATTGGCGAGCGGCCCCCCGCTCCCGATTCCGGCGTCTCCTCGATTGAGGCAGAGCATGCTGCGGCCCTACAGGGGCACAGCGCGAGCACGATGAATGATTTCGCGCCTTCACGCCTCAGAGACGCATCCGCGACGAACGTAAAGGAATTTTTCGAGCCCAATCTTTACCTTTATGATGGCTATCCTGGGGGCATCGGCTTTTCCGAACCGCTTTTTCGCGCGCACGATCTGCTCGTCCAGAAAACTCGCGAGCTGATCGCCGCCTGTACCTGCGACCAAGGCTGCCCATCGTGCGTCGGACCTACCGGCGACCTCGCACCGCGCGCGAAAGAAGCCGCGCTCGCTATCCTCGACAGGTTGCGCAGCTAGATGTCTGCCTCCGCCGACAAATTTTCGCGACTCGCTGCGCTCAGGCCCACCCGCTCGGCCCCCTCGCGGCCAGCGGCTCTGCGCGCCCCCGATCAAGAGGATTCTCTCGCCCATCTTATCGGCGCAGGCGTGGCAAAGAATCATTTCGGCGAGCACTTGGCTCTACGCAACTGGTTTTCCACGCCCGAATTTTCCGAGCCATCCTCCGTTGCTCTCGAACTTCTCTCCCGCACGCGCGACGCCGCTCTTTCTCGCCGCACGCGCAACGCACTCGGAGATCCCGCCAAGTGGCTTTTCCTGGACACGGAAACCACCGGCTTGGCCGGCGGCACGGGCACTTATCCATTTCTCGTAGGCATCGCCTGGTGGGACGCCGGCGGCCTGCAAGTCGAACAATTCTTCATGCGCGACTTTTCCGAAGAGCACTCGCTTCTTCACGAACTCGCGGCGCGACTCGCAGAGCGCCCCGTTCTCGTCACCTTCAATGGAAAATCCTTCGATTGGCCGCTGCTCGAAAATCGGTTCACTATGACGCGCTCTATCTCCACTCCGCGCCTCTTGGCACATCTCGACCTGCTTCATCCCGCGCGCGCGCTTTGGAAGCTGCGCCTCGGCTCCGTCCGTCTTGTCGAGCTGGAGCGCCGAGTCCTCGATGCTCCGCGGCTCGGCTGGCATCGCGAAGACGACATCGCCTCCGCCCTCATTCCACAATATTATTTTGATTATCTGCGCGGCGGCTCCTGCAATCCGATCGCGGGTATCGTTCGCCACAATCAAATGGATTTGCGCGGCCTTGCCGCTCTATTCGGCAAAATCAACGCACTTCTCGCCTCTCCCGATAAAGATCGCGAAGGAGTGGACAGCCGCGATCTCTTCGGCCTCTCGCGTTTCCTCGAACGGCGCGGCGATTCCGAGCGCGCTCAAGCCGCTTGCTCGCAGGCCCTCGATTTAGGCCTTCCCGCCGAATTCCGGCCGCGCGCCTGCCGCGCGCTTGCACTCCTCGCGAAACGGCGGGGCGACCATGGCGCCGCGGCCGCGCTCTGGCTCGAACTCGTCGGGGATTTACTGGACGGTGTTCTGGCTTGTGAGCAGCTCGCGATCCATTACGAGCGCCGCGCTAAGGATCTCTCTCGCGCGGCGGAATTTGCCCGCCTCGGCCTAGCCAAGCTTCAGCGCATGCGCGTCTACTCGCGCGATCCTTACGCCGCGGGCCGCGCGTCGCGCCATGCAGAACAATTCTTGAGCCGAATCAGCCGACTGGAAGGCAAGAACAAGGTTGCGAATCACGGAACGGCAGGACCGACTCTAGTAGATTCCACAGCAAAGTAAGCCTCGGCGGTCGATGCCGCTAAGTTCATTCTTTACTGCGCAACACGCGAACGGGATTCTGGTCGCTTCGCGAATGCCCGAGGAATGAAACCGGTCTATCTGTGAGAGACGGCGGCCACCTTGGACGACTCCGGCGCCGCCGGCCAGCCAATCAACCCGCTGATGCCATCAAACATGGTCCGCGTCGTACCTTCCACCGAGATGCACTCCGTCCCAAGGCACCGCAAGAAGACCCCGCCGTCCGAAGTATCAAAAGAAAGGAAATTCGGCAGGCTCACCACATTCTTGTGTCCGGCATACTTTTTCTCGAGTGCTTCCGAATATGTTTTATAAAAGCGGCCTGATTGATCTTCGCTGTCCAGCTGCAAACGCGCCACCAGGATCAGCCGTTTGGTCTGCTTTTGCTCGTAGAGTACGTACCGGTCGCCATGCCACGCGGCGGCGAGCGGCACAGCTCTCTCTTCGCCCAGAAATTGCTTCAAAGTTTCTTTCCAGCCAAACTCGCCCATGACGTTCTCATCGATTTTCGCCCAGTCGGAACCAAACAGTCTCTCGAACGAAGGTATTGTGACGGAAGCAGGAGCCTTTCCCGATTTGTAAAGAGCCGGGTGCATGATCTGCTGCGTCGAAAGCGGGGGCTTCGCAAAAACGGCCGAGACGCCGCTCCACTGCGAAGTCCTCAGGATTGCCGCGGAAAACGTCAATCCCCCAAAATAAGGGAAGATCAGTGCATCCTTCAGAAACTGCGGTGCTTCTTCAAGTTTAGGAGTCTTGGACAGATCGCCGGCAAAAACCGAAGGGTCAAATGCAGGTAAGTCCTCGACCGAACGTCCCGTGCCCTTCAGCAGGTAGTCGATCATAGCGGCCATGGCGCTGCCCTCGAGTACCGCTTCGCGTGCCAGCTCCGCGTCGTCGTTCGGCCGCGCCGCTTTAACCCACGTCTCGATCTGGAAATGTTGGTCCTGGAGCGCATGGGTCAACTCATGAGCCATAACCATGCGCTGATCATCCAGTGGAATCCAATCCGCAACGTAAAACTCCTGCGCTTTTGGGTCGTAGAGGCCGGCGATCTGTTCGGTGAGCAAATCGATCATAAAATGGTCTAAATCAAAGCCTTTTGGAATCAGGCCAAAAGCCTCGGCGCTCCGTTCCTCGCCGTAGCGCTCCGCTGGGTTTTTCTCGTCATCCATCTCTCGGATGACGTAGGCGCGAATCTCATCCCGGGAACGGAGCGTCTTTTTCAGAGGCGTGAGTTGCTTCAGTCCCGTGATCTCGCTCACTTGCTGCAGAACTTCGTCCGCAGCCGCCGCAAATTCGGCAGTGTCGACTTTCGGTCGAGCCACCGCGGGGGGCGCCGTGGCGGCTTGCTGCGCGCGGAGGGCGCCTCCGCCGAGAAGGCACGAAACTGTAAGCAGGAATGCACAGAGCGGGTTAGCAACTCTTTTGATCGATGGGGGCATAATCTTCGCAGAATAACAGATAACGCTTGGAGACAACCGCGTGTGGAAGAACCGTGTGCTGCCTGAAAGGAACCTCAATCCCTCCTCGGTGTCTTGCGCCGGTCCTCCCAGACTGCAGCCGCTGGAGGCGTCACAAGAGGCGTCCATTCTGCGCATGCGGCTAAATGGAATGAAGGTAGTGATGCAGCCACGCCCCAACAATCAAGCATGCATTTGTTTGCTGGCGGCGGCGAGAAAAACCCATGCCACAGAATCCATAGGTCGCCGTTCTGAATTCTTAACAGAATGGTAACTCTGCTATACTATACTCCGTTAGCTCGTAGCCCTCTCCCGAGGAAAACATGCTCCCCGGACTCCGTCTGCGGCAAGCCCGTGAACGACTTGGTTTAACGTACCGGGACGTCGAACGCGCCAGCTTTGAACTGGCCGCGCGCCGAGGCCGCCCCGAGTTGATTCTTCATATAAGCCGCCTGGCAGACATTGAGAACCGCGGCGTCATCCCGGGCCTTCATAAGCTTTATACGCTCGCGGTTGTCTATCATCTAAACCCTCTCGAGATCTTCCGATGGTACGACGTCCCGATTGAGGACTGTTTCCCAGACGGTGGCGCGTTTCATGCGCCCCACACGCATCTGGCTGCCCCGCCCGTCTCTCTCAAGACTCCCCTGCGATTCGATCCGGCATTCGATCCAAAGCGAACGGAGTTGCTCTCTCGGATGGTCGAACAGTGGGGCATTCTAGAGGGCGTGCTTACGAACGGTAATTCCCGCCATCGTTACGGCTACATCGGGGCGTCGGACCGGCGCATGGTGCCCCTCCTTCGTCCGGGCAGTGTAGTTCTCGTGGACGTCAGCGTGCGCCGCATTGAAGACGACGATTGGGCCAACGAATACGACCGGCCCATGTATTTTATCGAAGTGCGTGACGGCTACAGGTGCGGATGGTTTCATCAGGACGGCACGCGATTGCTGATGCAGCCCCACCCGCTTTCTCGTTGCATGCCGGAAGCTTGGCGCTTTCCGGAAGAAGCTGAAGTCGTGGGCCGTGTTGTGGGCGTGGTTACCCGGCTGGATGAGCCGTGGAACATTGTTCCTGAAGAATCTCCAGCAGCGCGCGGAGATTCGAGCAGAAAAGCTCCTTGAGATAGCTCGGAGCGCGCTCCGGCATCAGTACTCGGTAGGCTTCCATCCGGCGCCAGTGCGCCAGCGTTACACGGAGCTCGCCCGGCATTCGCTCCAGACATTCCCTCAAGTCAGCTTCTTGACGCGCCAGCGGAGCTTCCAAAACTCGCTCGAAGATTTGCTCATGGCATAGCTGCAGAGCCTGTTGCATTGCTTCGTCTGGATACAGAGCCGCGAGCCCTGCGTGCTCGTATCTTCCGCTCGAGAGGTCGCGCAGCGAGGCCATATAGGTAAGCCTACCGAATTCCCCTGGAATGCCCGCCAGAGTCGTCAGCGTGAAGTCCTGAATGATCCGCCGGTTTTGTTGGAGCTGCGTAATCATTTTCGTCCACCGCCCGTTCCGAAGTCGGAACGCTTTAAATCATTTACCTCAGTACTTCCGATTGCCTTGCATGGTTGAACCAGGAGGGTTCATCCATGATGAAAAACATCTTGGTTCGCTTGGGATTGCCTGTCGCTGCGATTTTAATCCTACTACCTGTTAACAGCTCGGTCAAACACTTATCCAGTAATCGCGGTCCTGCGGCTTCCGTTGTTGCTCTGAGCGGTTCGCCTCTGCCAATTCCAACTCCGCCGGGACTCGCCGTCCTCGGCGCCAGTGGCTCGCCACTGCCAATTCCAACTCCGCCAGGATTGTTGGCGTAAACGCCGAGAATGCTCATCGCTCCGCAACTCGATTATGGCCGGACACCGAGTTGCGGAGCGTCTATGCGAAGTAAATTCTAATGCTCGCTCCTCCCTTTCGACCTACACACGGCACCGCAATGACGCACCCCGACCGCTCTCTCATTCCGCCTTGATTTCAGCGGAAGCTCCACTTTTTAAAAACCGGATGATTCCCGCCAACGCTTGGCCGCCCAAGGGACCGTTCTGGTACCAACCGACTGTGGCTGCCGAGAATACTAGTTTGTTTACCGGCCAGTTAAGACATGCTAGCATGTAATGGCAATGAGCAGTCTGCCCCTCTCCGTACAATTGATTTGGGCCTGCAGTACCCTAGCCCAACTGATGGTGCTAGTTCTCCTGTTCATGAAGGGGAATTCTCGGAAAGTACCTTTTTTCACTGCGTATATAGCTCTCAATATTTGTCAAGCCGGCTTCCTGCTGGTCTTGTATTCCATTTCGGGGATTAGTTCTGCTCACACTGTTGCCATCGCTTGGGTTTCGGAATGCATTACGCTACTCGCTCAAGCTCTTGCCGCCACTGAAATTCTGGGCATCACCCTGAGACCTTACCCTGGCATTTGGGGGCTCGGATGGCGTGCTATCGCCGTTACCTCAGCGCTCGTCGTAATTGTCGTGGCACTGACAAGCCACGGCCAGAATGTTCAGGAGCGGTTGTTCGAACTCAATCGCGGGTATCATCTCACTTTTGCCACCGCCTTCATTGCCTGCCTGCTCCTGGTGCGTTACTACTCCATTCGGGTCCCCGCCGCCTACAAAATGATCCTCGGTGGATTTTGTTTTAATTCCTGCGTTGAAGTACTCATCTACACCTTCATTCAAATCCTTTTCCACGAGGGCTTCGAAGTCCACCAGCCGACGTGGCAATTCTTAACTACTCTTTCGTTTGTAGCTGCCCTGTTCATATGGATGGTGGCTCTCAGGAAGCCCTTTCCCGCCGAGGACCGGCAAATTGCCTCGCTCTCGGATTCCGAATATCAGCGGCTCTCTCCCGAGATTAATGAGCACTTGCGCGTGCTCAATGAAAAGCTCCTGAGGCTTTGGAAAATGGAGGCACGTCAACATTGAACCCCGCTTTTTTGCTTCTAGCCGGCTTTGCGCTTGTTCTTTTGATTCTTCTTGGCTTGGTACTGCGTGATCCTCGCAGGCTCGGTAAGCCCGATGCCGATCTGAGCTTGTCGGAAGAGCCGGACCGGCGTCACGTGACCTATTTTCCGCAAATGCGGCAGGCCCTGTCTGCGGAAGACTTCGTTTTTCTTTCCTCGCTTGGATCTCGTGAGCTGACACGCAGGGTGCGCAAGGAGCGGCAAAGGATTGCACTGGCCTTTCTCTCATGCCTGCGTAGCGACTTCTTGAAATTATGGCGATTGGCGCGCGTCATTGCCTCAATGTCGCCGCAGGTTGGTATGGCGCAAGAATTTGCGCGGCTGCGCCTGGGTTTGGTCTTCTACTTGCACTACGAGATGGTCCGCGTCAAATTCCTTTTCGGTTTCGCGCCTCTTCCCGAGCTTGGGTCTTTGAGCGAAGTTGTCAGCCGGCTTGCGATACGATTGGAAACGGCGATGAACGAACTGGGGGAACGCGCGGCGCTGGCCGCGAAGCTGGCCTCATCTCTCGACGGGCGAGATCTGAATACTCCCTAACGCTCCATCCACGGCAGCGAGCAGCTCCGCTGCCTTAAACGGCTTCTGCAGAATGTAATTCCCGTTGTGTGGCGCTTCATCCGGAGGCCGCCCGAGAGGGGTGACCGCGCGCATCCAAACGCATCGCGTTGCCAAGCCCGGTCTGCGCGCAAGGATCCAATCATGAAGAATGTTTCGTCCTGCGGTGCCTGAGAGGTCGAGATCCGCCACAACCAAATCGAATTCCTGTTTCTCGAGAAGCGCCATCGCATCTGCGGCAGTCTTTGCCGTTTCAACTTCATGTTCGCGTTCTCGCAAGATGGCTTGAACCGCCTCTAACACGGATTCGTCGTGATCGATCAATAGAATGCGGCCCTCTCTCGACGGTTCGGGCGCCGGGCCGGAGTCGGAAACCTTCGCCGGGTTTGCATGCTTTGACGACTGATAGGGCACCTCAATCGTAAACGACGCTCCTCGCGGAGGAACATTGCGTACGCGGATCGAGCCTCCGTGTTCCGTGACGATGCCATAGCAGATGCTCAATCCCAATCCGGTGCCTTTGCCGACAGGTTTCGTCGTGTAGAACGGATCGAAAACCCTCGACGCATCTTTTACGCCGGGGCCGCTATCGGTAAACTCAATGAACAGTTTGTCCGCATTCGCTCCTGTTTGCACCCAGAGATCCCCCTCGTTGGAATGCTCCAGCATGGCGTCCACGGCATTGTTGACCATGTTTAGGAACACCTGCTGCAATTGATGGGGATCCGCCGAGGTCAAAGGAAGGTCCGCGGCAAGATCGAGGTGCACGCGAATGTGACTCATGCGCAAATCGTAGTCGCGCAGCGCGAGAGTCTCCTCCAAAATCAGATTGAGCTGTACCGGAACACGCTCCGGTTTGTGCTGCCGTGCGAAGCTCAGCAAGTTCTGCACGATGCGGTGCGTGCGCTGCGCCTGCTTGTAAAGCTTCTCCGAATATTCAAGCCCTTGCGGCCCCATCTGTCCGCTGGAGGTGAGCAACTGGCTGTAGCCGAGAATTGCCGTGAGCGGATTGTTCAGCTCGTGGGCCACGCCCGAAATCAATTGCCCCACGGCGGCCATCTTCTCACTGTGCAAGAGCTGCTCCTGCGTTCGCCGCAGGTTCTCGTACGCCTGGCGGGCCTCTTCGTAAAGCGTTGTCCGTTCGATGGCGCTCGAGAGCTGGCCGCCGACGGCGATCAGCAAGTTGATGTCGGCCGGCGAAAACTCCTTCGGCGTGCGACTCCCCACCGTAAGCCCTCCGATCACTCGGTCCTTCGACCAGAGCACCACGATATACTCAGACAGAAGCTCTTCTTTTCTCTGCGCCTCGCGAAAGATCGCGGGGAGCGGCAATCCTTGCACGGAAAGAAATGTGGCGTGCACGGCTTTGATATGCTGGAGCAGCTCGGGCTTCACAACGACCGGAGGAAAATTCCGGGCAAACTCGGAGTGATGCCCCACCGCTGCCACGCGCCGGATCTTCGTCCCCTGTTCATCGAAGAGGTACAGCGCGGACGCATCCAGGCTGAACAGTTCGGCAATCTGCCGCAGCGTCCGGTGCAGCGAATCGCTCAAATCCATCGACTCCATCAGAGTTTGCCCGATGGAGTTCAGCACCAAAAGCTCGCGGTTTCGCCTCCGGATTTCCTGTTCCGCGCGTTTCCTCTCGGTGATATCCAGTAGAAAACCCTGATACGCAGTAACGTTCCCCGCAGCGTCTTTCACCGCGATGGAGGACTCCAGAACCGTGCGGATCTCGCCGTCACCGCGCTTCATCTCGAACTCGAAGTCCGCCACGGTGCCGTGTTCCTGCAGCAACCTCTTGAGCCGCTCGCGGTCCGCCGGATTGACGTACATGGAGCCCGGTATATCGGCCCCCAGCAATTCCTCCCGGTTCTCATACCCAGTCATCCGCATCATCGCGTCATTGAAATCCAGGAATCGTCCTTGCGGCGTGGAAATAAAAACACCTTCCTGCACGCTCGAGACAAGCGTGCGATATTTCTCTTCGGCGCGCTTTCTTTCAGTGATGTCCTTCAGGACGTGCACGGTCCCAAGCAGGTCGCCGGCCGGATCGGTGAACGTGGAATTTGAAGCCAGAAAATAGCCTTGCAGCCACGGGTCCGGTTCATCCCCTTCCCCGGCGACGCCCTCGCAATACGGGCACAACTCATAAGATAAATTTTTCCGCGCGAGCAGGTCCGTCACGCTGCGCCCAGTCAGCGCATGGGAATCTCTGCCCAGCAGATGCCCCAGGCGCAAATTGCACCGCAAAATCCTTCCTTGCCGGTCATGCACCAGGATCGGGTCGCCGATGGAATCAAACGTGTATGCCCACTGCTGCTGCACTGTCGCTACTTGTTCGAAAAGCCGCACATTTTGGATCGTCAATCCCAGCAGATTGCTGATGTTGAGCAGGTATGAAATCTCATCACCCTGGAATTGCTCGCTTTGCGTCGAGCCTATCGCGATGATTCCGAGCGGACCGTCTTTGCCCGGCAGCGCCATCGTGATGATATTAGCAAGGCCGCTTTGCGCCATTCTTTGCCGAACTCCCGCATCCGGTTCGTCTTCCAGCCTCAAGAACTCACAGTCTTTGTGCAATACCTGCTGGGACCAAGGCGCCTTCGCCGCCAATCTGCCATATTTTTTCAGGTAGTCTGGTTGAAAACCCGCCGAAGCGTGGACGATAAGCTCGGCCTTGTCTCCTTCGCCCTCCAGCAGCCGCACCAACCCGTGCGTCGCGCCCAAACTCTTCACCAGATCGGCGAGCACCCGGTCCAGCACCTCCTGAACGGAAAGTGTTTGCATGCTGGCGGTCGTCAGCAGCGTCAACCGGCGCAATTTCTCGTTGAGTTCCACCGTTCGCGAGCGCGCGCCTTCCAAAACAACCACCACCATGGCAATTCCCAGCGCCACACCTAATAAATGATCGAATGCCACCCGTAGCAAGAAATACGACTGCTGCATCCACATCGGGCGATCCATTCCGTGCAACCCGCTCAACAGGAATATGCCCCCGAGCAATCGCACGCCATTCCCGCCCTGCAATTTCGGCGACCTCCACAGCACCATGCCTGCCCAAAAACATACCGCGCTTGTGAGCAGCGTGGTTCCCCATTGCACGTTTCCGTAAGACGGGGTGACGCTGCGCTGAAAGTAGTACACGCCGAATAACACAACTCCGGCGAGCGGCAGGATGGGCCATCCGCGCTTTTCCGCGCCCGTCGTAAGTTGCACGACGGAAGCCGAGAACAGCAGCAGCGCCGCCACTTTCCCCAGCACCACGGCCAACCACAACACGGGAAGATTGCGGCTCAGCATCGTTACTTCACACAGAGACGCCAGAGTGAAAACAAACCACCCGGCAACCCACAACCGAAAATGCCTGTTGATGTGATCGCGCTGGAAGATCAAGAAGAGGACCAGCAGAACGATGAACGCCGTCGCTTCGAAGAAGGCGACGCCGAGCAGGCCTTGGTTTACCAACACGATTCGCCGCCTCCCGGTCTGAATTGCTGTCGCCCCGTTGCAAAATTCCTGTGATCTGTTGCTGCGGACGGCACAAAGTCTTCTTTAGGGCTTCCCTCGACGCTAACATGCTGTTTTCTTAATGGGCAAGGGCACCTCAGTACTGCTGTGCTGTCCCGTATAATGGCAACGGGGGCAAATACTCGTGGAGCTAGAACAGATACTGGTCGTCGACGATGAAGAAGCGATTCGAGAAGTCGTTTCCACCATGCTCGAATCGAAAGGTTATCGCTGCACGGCCGTGAGCAATGGCCGCGCTGCTCAGGAGCAAATCAAAAAGTCCACGCCGGATCTTGTCTTGAGCGACATGATCATGCCCGAAATGGACGGCATCAAGCTGCTCGATTGGCTCCGCGAATACGACCCTGAAGTCCCGGTGATCATGGTCACAGCCATCCACGACATTTCCACGGCTCTCGAAGCCATCCGCCGCGGCGCCTACGACTACATCCTCAAGCCCTTCGAAAAAGATCAGCTCTTCCTGGGCGTCGGCCGCGCTCTTCAGCACCGCCGCCTCGTCGCGGAAAACCGCAGCTACCAGCTACAGCTCGAACATCAGGTCGAGGAGCGCACCGCGCAACTCCGAGTCGCGTTCGACCAACTCGAGCAATCCTACGACGACACGCTGGAAGCCCTAGGCAGCGCACTCGACTTGAAAGACGCAGAAACGGAAGGTCATTGCCAGCGGGTCACGGCCTTCACCATCTCCATCGCCAAAGCCATGCCTGTTCCCAATCACTACCTGGCCATTCTCGCTCGCGCCGCTTTCCTCCATGACATCGGCAAAATGGCCATACCCGATGGCATTCTCCGCAAACCTGGCCCGCTCACCGACGACGAAAAGCAGATCATGCGCAAGCATTGCCAAATCGGCTACGACATGCTCATCCGCATCCCCTTCCTTCGCGACGCCGCCGAAATCGTTTTAGCTCACCAGGAATTCTTCGACGGCACCGGCTACCCGCGCGGCCTCAAAGGGGATCAAATCCCTCTCGGCGCACGCATTTTCACCATCGCCGATTCTCTCGACGCCATGGTCAGCGACCGCCCTTACCGCCGCGCCCTGCCCATGTCCCACGCGTGCGAAGAAATTTGCCGTTGCTCCGGCACACAATTCGATCCCAAAGTCGTCGAAGTCTTTTCCACCATCCCAGAACAACACTGGCTCGACCTCCGCGAACACCTAGGCTCTCCCTTCCGTCTCGCCCATCTCAGGAATCTTTAGCATTTTGCGGTGGTTGCTCACTTGAAAGCTGAACTTCAGGATTTTGTTTGGGACGCTTTGACCCAGAAAGCGCACCGAATATCATGCGCGAGGTCAGAAGAAAAAGAGCAGTCGCCTTAGCCCTTCCGAGAACTCTTCTTCAGGCGTAATCAGGCTGGCAACTAAATATCCATCTGACGGGAAGTCATAGAAGTGGCCGGGATGGACGTACACTCCCTTTGCAGCGAGCAGTTCGAGCGCGAGCTCTTCATCCGTACGCGTGGCGGGAACCCGAAGAACGGCATTCCAGCCGCCCTCTACTTCCAGCCTGGTGCAGGTTTTCTGCTCCGCTAACTGCTTGTCGAGCTCGGCAAGATTTTCTTTGACTCGCGCCAGGGCTTGCTTCTTGAACTTCTGTCCCTGGCCCAGTAACGCGGGCATCGCCAACTGAATCGGCGCGTTCATGGAAAGATAGGTATCCGCGATGACCTCCAGACGCGCCAGCGCTTCCGATTTGCGCGGCTCTGGGCCGCCCACGAGCAGCCACGCCGCCTTCATTTGCGGTAATCCGCAAATCTTGGAAAAACCGCTCATCGTAAAGGTGAGCGCTCCGGAATTCGCCGCAAACGTCGCGTGGCGCTTGTCGCCGAGAGCAAAATCCAGAAACACCTCATCGGCGATAATGGCGATCTCCCTCGCCGCGCAAATCTCGTTCAACTTCCGCATCTCGTGCGTTTTGCAAAAATGTCCGGTAGGATTGTTCGGGTGCACCACGATCACTCCGCGTGTCCGCGGCGAAATCGCCTGCTCCAGCGCGTGGAAATCGATCTGCCATCCGTAGTCATAGACCAGCGGGTAGCGCGCCAGCCGCAGATCCTGAATATCTGCCAAAAATTCGAACAGCGGGTAGCTTGGTTCTGGAATCAAAACTTCATCGTCTGGATCGCACAGCGTTCGAAACACGTACGAATACGCTTCACTAGTGCTGGTTGTCAGAATAATGTCGCCGTCCGAAACACGAGCCCCGTGCTCCGCGTAATACCGTGACACCGCGCCCCGCGCCACAGCAAGCCCGCGCGGATTTGGCTCATAGTTAAGCGCCGCCGGATTTTGCAGCGCGCCAAGAATGGCCTCTTTGTCATATTCAAAACCGCACTCCGTCGGATTCGAGACCGTCAAGTCGATCAGCGGCTTGCCCGCCGCGCGATGCGCCTCGAGCGCCACACTCAAGCGGTTCGGTTCGAGACTCCAATTTGTCCGTTTCGCAAACATTCGTTCCGCGACATCACGAAGGAAAGGTGTTTCGAGGCCCGTCGCGGTGATGATCAAGGGTGACGAATTCGGCGACGGCTTCCGCAACCCGAGTGATCTGTTCGGGACGAAGCTCAGGATACATCGGCAGAGAAATCACTTCCTTCGCCGCGTGTTCCGCGTGCGGAAAATCCCCGGCCTGATGGCCGAGCGCGGCGTAAAGCGGCTGCATGTGGAGCGGCACAGGATAGTAAATTGCGCTGCCGATGTTTCGCGAGCTAAGAGCTTGCAGCAGGGCATCGCGCTGCTCGACACGAATCGTGTACTGGTGAAAAACATGCTCGTAATTTTCCGGAGTAAGCGGCGGGGCAATTCCTGGAATTCCGAGGAGCAATTTTGAGTAAGCCGCAGCATGCGCCTGACGCGCGCGCTGCCACTCCGGCAAGTGCCGCAGTTTTACGCGAAGAATCGCCGCCTGAATTTCATCGAGCCGGCTGTTCCATCCCGCTTCGTTGCTCACGTACTTCGTGGATTGCCCATGATTGCGCAGCGTTCGCAGCCGCGCCGCAAGCTCGCTCGAATTCGTAACGATCATTCCGGCGTCGCCGTAGGCACCCAGATTTTTTGTCGGGTAAAAACTCATGCAGGCCGCATCGCTCATCGAGCCAGTCCGGCGTCCCTTATAGGTTGCGCCGATGGATTGCGCGTTGTCCTCAATCACCCGCAAGCTGTTCGCGCGCGCGAAATTCAAAATCGGGTCAATGTCGGCTGAGAGTCCGTACAAATGGACGGCGATAATCGCTTTCGTTTTTTGCGTCACGCGCCGCACCAGATCCGAAGGATCGATGTTGTAAGTGTCCGGACGAATGTCCGCGAAAACGGGCTTTGCGCCAATGGCGTTGACGGCGCTGGCGGTGGCGACGAAGGTGAAGGGCGGAATGATGACTTCGTCGCCGGCGTGAACGCCGCAAGCGCGCAACGCGAGCATCAGAGCGTCGGTTCCAGACGCGACGCCGACTCCGTGGGCGACGCCGCAGAGCTGGGCGATTTCTGTTTCCAGGGCGGCGCCTTCATGTCCCAAAATGAATTGTTGCGAGGACATGACCATCTCTATCGCCGTGCGAATTTCCTGGCCGATGGCGGCGTACTGTGCCGCGAGATCAAGTTGCGGCACGGCTATCAACGAGGATGGGGTTTGCGTTTGCGCGCTCATCGATCCGAACCGTCCATTCATTTGCCGAAATAAAGAAGGGCAAGCAAGAAAATCCAGAGACCGTCCAGGAAATGCCAGTAATAAGACGCGACTTCGGCGGCAACGGCCAGCGAAACCCTTGCTTTTTCAAATTTCCGGAAGGTCACATAGAGCAGGGCGCAGATACCGCCAAGCAGATGCAAGCCGTGCAACGCTGTAAAAATATAGAAAAAGCTGCTGGCCTGATTGGTTGCCACGTACAAACCCGCTAACACCAGCTGACGCCAGGCGATGAGTTGGCCGATCAGGAAGAGCACGCCCAGCGCCGTGGCCGCCATCCAGATTTTGCGAAATTGGCGAACGTCCCCGAACGAGAGGCGGCGCCGCGCGAACTCAATGACCACGCTGCTCGAAAGCAGGATCACCGTGTTGAGCCAAACAATGGACGGCAGATGCAGCGGCACCCATTTATTGTTCGTGGCCCGCAGAAAAATGAAGGCGCTGACGATGGCCATGAAAAACATAAAAATGGACACCATGGCGAGCATGATCGCCGTGACGTAGCGGCGCGAGGGAGGCACATTCGGCCCGCGCTGCTTTCCACCGCCACCACCGTCATCTCCACCCGCGGGCGGCGTTTTGCCTCTCCCGCCGCCACCACCGATATCCTCAATGATGAGCTCGATATCTTCGACGATGCTTGTGCCCGGCATGAGACCCCTTCTTAATTTTCGTTTGCGCCGGCTTTAGCAGCCGGCTTCCTACGTGCCGCAACCTCAGAGGAAGGGGAAGCGACATTTTGCGGGACGAAATCTTCCGCGGCGGACTGCGCGCTGAATTCGTAGGCCCCGCGATAAACCACCGGTGTGCTTGCACCGAAGTTGGCGAGGGGCGGAGGCGATGGAACACTCCACTCGATAGTGGTAGCGCGCCAGGGATTGCGATCTTCGGTTCTTTCGCCGCGCCACAATGTCCAGACAAAATTGATAAGAAAGAAAGCCTGCGCAGCGACCGTGAGAATGCTGGCCCAAGTGATAAACGCGCGGAGCGACGCACCCGAAGATGCGCTTAACGATGTAGCCAGCGGAGCGAATGCCGCCACACCGCCACTGGCCGCGCGCGAGCGAGCCATCAGGCCAAGCCAGTGCATGGGCATGAAGACGCAATAGACGCCGGCAAAGGTGAGCCAGAAATGGAGTTTGCCGAGCGTTTCGTTCAGGCGACGCGCAAATATTTTTGGAAACCAGAAAAATAGCGCGCCGAGAATCGCAAACGTGGCCGCGACGCCCATCACTAGATGAAAGTGGCCGGTGACGAAATCCTCGCTGATGGCAGCGGCGGCGAGATCGTTGCGCGCGAGGAAGAGTCCGGAAACGCCGCCCGACAGAAAAAGAGAGACGAATCCGAGCGCAAAAAGCATCGCGGTATTGAGCTGGATTTTGGCGTTCCAGAGGGTGCCGAACCAACTGAGGACAAGGACACCGGCGGGCAGGCCGAGAGAGGAAGCAAGCAGCGAAAAAACAAGTGGAGACCAGGGATTGAGGCCGCTCGAAAATATGTGCTGGCCCCAAATGCAAAAACCGAAGACGCCGACTCCGCAGAGAGCGAGAACCGCGGCGCGTTCCGCGCAGACGGGCTTCCGGGAGAAGGTGGAGAGCAGATGCGAGACGATTCCGAAACACGGGAGAATAGCGACATAAACTTCCGCTTGCGCGAAAAACCAGAAGAGGCGCTGCCAGAGCGAAAGCAACGTGGATTGCGCGACGGCCGCCGACTGTTGAGCGAGAAAAGTTAGCGGCGAGAAAAAATGCGAAGCGAGGAGGCGGTCCGAAAGGAGAAAAACGCAAGCGGCGAGCAGGATGCTGAAGATCAACATGCCGAGGATGGCGTTGATAAACCAGGCCCAAACGGTGAGGGGCATACGAGGCAAGGTCATGCCTTTGGCGCGGAGGTCGATCGTCGTGACGGTAAAATTGATGGAGGTAAGCAGCGCAGCGAGACAGAAGAGCGCGACGCCGGCGATCCAAAGCGTGAGGCCTGCATCGGGACGAACAAAAAAGGCGGCGGTGATGCCGGCGAGCGAGGCCACCGTGGCCCAAAAGGAAAACAGGTTCATCATCGGTAATGCCATTTCGCGCGCGCCAATTTGCAAAGGCAAGAAATAGTTGCCGAAGCCAGCTTGCGGCGCGACGGTGAGCACCAGGAAGACCATCAACGAGCCATGAAGCATGGTGAGCGCGGCATAGCGCTCCGGCGTGCCGCCGAATCCGGAAAGAAAAGGAATTTGCACGGCTGGCCAGAAAAGGTGAATGCGCATGAGAAGGGAAAGAAGCATTCCAAAGAGAACGCTACCGAGAGCGAGCCAAAGGTAGCGCAGCCCAATTGCCTTGTGGCCGGTCTTGAAGATGGTCCGGGCGAGAAAACCAGGAGCGGGTGTTTCCGGGACTGTGCCGCCGCTGTCGTAGAAAACCATGCCGAGTGCCACTATACGCCTGCCAGGCTGAGGCGGGAAGCGGCGGGAGAAACGGTGACTCTAGATGTCTCGAGGTGATCCGATGCTGTCCTTTAAGGTGTGAGCAGAATTGGCTTCAGGCGGCAACGGGCAGTGGCGAGAGATGCGGTAGCGGTTGCGATTGAACCAGCGATAGCCGCGCCAGAGCATCCAGTTAAACGCCGGTAGATGGAAGATCGCATAGAATGGCCATGCCCACCAGATTCTGCGCGCCACAAAGAGGTGTGCATCGGCCCCGGATTCCACTTTGCCGTCGCGAGTCAATACAAGGATGTCGTCCAGCAGTTTCTGGTGCGAGCAATTTAGGAGGCCATCCTCCCAAGCGGATTGCAGGTCCTTGAGAGCAAAACCCCTGCGCTCAATCACCTTCTCCCACAAGTGAACCCAGCGAAAGCAGAACCCACATCCATCGTCGTAAAGCACCCAACCCAGACTAGGGGGAATTGCGCTCGATTCTGGAGCCAGTTTCGTCATAAGACTTTGCTGCCTCTGAAAACGGTGACCGGCGAGCCGTCGGCAATGAATGCAGAGCTTGCATGACCATGCAGGACGCGGCCAAGTTCAACACCGTACAAACTGCTCGCATCACCATCAAATTCTGCCGAGGTGCTCACCCACACTTGCCAGGGCACATGAGAAACATGATATTCAAGGGCGCTGGTTCGTTGACTTGAATAGCCCCAATAGTGTTCGGTTATGAATTGTTCCAGACTTCCCTCGATTGGCAGCTCGGGAGCGCCCATCGCTCGCGCCGTGAGTCGGCACCACTGATTCTTGAGCTGCCATTCGTAGCTAACCGTCTTGGTCGATTCCTTGCCGAAAACGCTGTGCCGCATCGGCAGACATATATAGTTCTCGCCATATAAAAGGCGAGCCGTCGCCGCGACCATCCGCTTAGGTACAATTTCGGCGATGAACACAACGCCTCTGCGGTTCTCGTCGCCTGCTCTGCGGCGGACATAAAAGCGGAGGTTTACCTCCTCGAAATCGGAATGAAGCGGGACGGCAAGAGATCCAAAGAGCTTGGTGTGGCAAAATCGAAAGCCGACGAGGCTAACGTATGTTTTTCCGAGGAACGAATCGAGTACGGTGCCAGCGGGGACATACTTGGCTAACAAGCGGGGATCGACTTCGTAGTTCAACATGACGAGGTCTCGCCATTCTGCCGTAAGAAAGACTTTTCGCGCAGGAACCATGGGCTAAACGTAAGCTCCGCTTTGGAAGGACCAAATTACCAAGCTCAGTCGCGCCGCGCTATATCTCTCAAGCTGCTATACAGCCCAGTTATCCTCGGAAGGCGGAATCAGGCTTTGTTGGCTCTTTCTCGAATGCCTTCGTTGCGGAGGCGGTCGCATTCGGAGTCGAGCGACTTCGCGAGCCATTGGTCAGCGTCTTGTTCAGGCCGGTAGGAGTGAGCATGTTCGGCGACGCGTTGCATAACGACAGGCTGCGCTTTAGCGGAAACGGGACCGATCGCGAAGAAACGGGCGATGGCTGCGCGGATGGAATCGGCGTTGTTATCGCAGAGCGCCGCGCTGGCAAGAGCGTCGTTCTTGTCAGTTGCGAGGCGCAATAGCGCTTCGCGGTTCGACATGGTAGCAGCCTGTTTGGCCTGCTGGGTGAACCACTCCTCGAGAGCGGGCGCGGCGCGGAAAGTCTTAGAGTTTATCTTCCAAGGAATCGTGGCCCAGAACACGGTGACACTGTTGGTCTGGCTGTCGACGCAGATGCGGTCTTCCGCATTCGCAGTGGTCTTCTTCAACCACAAAACAGTTCCGTCGTCCGTCTCTTCTGCGTCCACGAAGCCATGATTGCGGGCGACATCTTGAAATGCTCTGAGTTTTTCCATGGTGTCTTCAGTCTACGCCTATACCGATGGACCGCCGGTTATATGTTGGGAAAATTTCTGGCGGCCTAGTGCTAGGAAGGAGAATTTGCCCAAGACTGTGCTGTTTTGGGAGTTTTGCGCGCAGATTCCGTATAGAAGCGGAAAAAGAAAAAGGCATTTCGCCTGTGCGGCGAATTTCAGCTTTGATTAGGGCTGAGAGAGTTTGATGAGCGGCCAGTTTGAGAGCGCGTATCCGGCGATCCGTTCGAGGATGGCGATCGGGGATTTTCACGGCTCGACCAAGGCTTTGCGGGAGATGAGGAAGGCTTGCTGGAGGGCATACTGGCCTTCGAGTACGGCGTGTCTGACTCAATGTGCGAAGACCAGCCAACTGGAATTCGGAGAAAATTCCCAGCGTTGCTTGAGGAGGCCTTGCGGAAGCTCGCGTTTCCCTTCATGGCGTTGTGACAGCGGAGCATAGAATCGGCATAAGGAGGGCGGCGAGCGCCGGGAAGTGCAAGGCCCGGGCTAGGTTGCGCAAACTGCGGGAGGAGACGGCCGGCGATTCGGTATAGCGGCGCGTGTTTCGGATTGGTGACTCTTATGGGTGATCGTGCGGTGCGGCAAAAACAGACTTTGATTTCATAATGCCCGAGATGATACCACTGCATCGCCTATCGTGTTTATCCCGGGCAAGCGGCAGACAAGCTCACTGTGCAAGTGGAATTCTGCCGAGCAACTCCGCGATGCGTCCCAACCAAAGACCGGCGCAGGCGATTTGCCGCCGTTTCAGCGCGCACTGAAATGGGAGAGCGGTATTCGTTGTGCGCAGAACGTTCTATGAAAATGGCGACGCTCAGAGTTTTTGAAAGAAATGGGCGACCTTCCTGCCAGCGGATTCGGTGTAGTAGACGGTGACCTTGGCGGATTTGTCGACACCTTTGCCGATTTCCTTGGCGGAGTCGGCCGTATCGCGGCTTACCACGTGAAAGGTGCGCTCGGTGCCGTCAGCAGCCTTGACGACGACTGTCTTGCCGTCTTCACTGACGTGAGTAACCGTGCCGTCGACGGCGTGCATCCCGTCCTTGCCGACTTTATCGATTTCAACGGCAGTTTCTTCCCCGCCCTTCGCGGTGTAGTGAGCGACAACTTCAGATCCCTCGGTGAGCCCGTGGAAGGCGTCCTTAGCACCGGTGGCAGTCGCATGGGCGCCGTGGACTGTGGTCTTGGCGACGAACTGAAACGTGTGTTCGACGCCATCGGCGGCTTTGACGACGATGGTTTTGGAGGCCGCATCGATCTTGGTGACCGTGCCATGGATGGCACTGATCACGTCTTCGTCCGCGCGCGCGGAGAGGATGAAGAGAGAAGCAAAAGCTAGGAAACAAAGCGAGAATTTGAACACGAAAAGCCTCCATTCCGTCTTTGAGACGGAGTTTTAGTCCACACGCAATATTATCGTAGGCCACCGTCGAAATGTAGGGGAAAGAAAGGTCCGGCAGAGTCATCCGAGAGGAGCGATGAGAGGGTCTTGGATGGAGAGGGCAGTAGGGTCAGTGAGCGAAGAGAAATGTGTTTGGGGGGTTGACGAGGCTCCGTATTTCTGCAAATATAGAAATATGAAGAGCGGCCCGGCCACGAAGAGCGCGGAAGAGGTGACCAAGTTCGCCGATATGCTTTCGGCGATGGGAACAGAGCCGCGGCTGCGTATCATGCAATTGCTGCTCTCGGCGCATCCGGAAGGCCTTGTTGTCAGCGACATTCAAGAAGAGATGGAGATTCCGAATTCGACACTTTCCCACCATTTGGACAAACTCAAGAACGAGAATCTGGTGCAAGTGAAACGCGAGAGCACTTTCCTGCGGTATACGGCAAACACGGAAGCGCTTCAGGAGCTGATGCAATTTCTTTATTCAGAGTGCTGCACGCGGAACAAGGCGCTGCGGCCGCGGGACATTGTTGAAATCTGCCGTTAGGAGAACGAAATGGATAACGCAAATCTGGATCACACGAATAGCGAGAACGTGAATATCAAGGAGATAGTGCGAGAGAAATACGGGCAAGCAGCGCTGCGCGCGGGTTCGGGCGGGAGTTCGTGCTGCGGAGCGGCGCCTGGGAAAGAGTCGTTATGCGACCCGATCACTTCGAATTTATATGACGCGGCGCAGATGGAGCAGGTGCCCCAGAAGGCGCTCCAGGCTTCGCTAGGGTGCGGCAATCCTACGGCGCTGGCGAAATTGAATGCCGGAGAAGTTGTGCTCGACCTTGGATCTGGAGGCGGGATTGACGTTTTGCTTTCTGCGAGACGAGTGGGGCCGACGGGCAAGGCGTATGGGCTGGACATGACGGACGAGATGCTGGCGCTGGCAAACGAGAACAAGCGAAAAGCGGGAGCTGAGAATGTGGAATTTTTGCGCGGGGAGATAGAACACATTCCGCTCCCTGATAATTCCGTGGACGTCATCATTTCGAATTGCGTGATCAATCTTTCCGCGGACAAAGACAGCGTGCTGCGAGAAGCGTTTCGGGTGCTGAAGCCGGGCGGGCGATTTGCGGTATCGGACGTCGTTACGCGAGGCCAGATTTCTCCGCAGATTCGGCAAAGCATTCTGCTGTGGGTTGGGTGCGTCGCGGGAGCTCTCGAGGAAAGCGATTATCGCAACAAACTTGCCGCTGCGGGATTCGAGGGAATCGAGGTCGAACCTACTCGCATTTACCGGGTCGAAGACGCGCGCGAGTTTTTGATGGAAAAAGGGCTGGATGTGGAGGCGCTTGCGCCGGAGGTGGATGGCAAGTTTTTGAGCGCATTCGTGAGAGCGGTCAAGCCCATCCAGAAGAAGACACCGGAGTCTTGCTGCGGACCGGCGTGCTGCAAGTAACGTCTTGAATTTCACTCATTGAACGAATCGCAGAGGTGCCAGCGATGCAAGGACGCTACAACGTCTTGTTTCTGTGCACAGGTAATTCCGCTCGTTCCATCATGGCGGAAGCCATTCTCAACCAGAAGGGCAGACCTACTTTTACAGCTTACAGCGCGGGAAGCCACGCTTCGGGAATCGTGCGGCCCGCGGCGCTCAAACAGATTGAATTGGCCCGTTTGCCGACGAAAGGCCTGCGAAGCAAGAATTGGGACGAGTTCGCTAAACCTGGGGCGCCCAGGATGAACTTTGTGTTCACGGTTTGCGACAACGCGGCGAAGGAAGTATGTCCTATTTGGCCGGGGCAACCCATGACGGCTCACTGGGGAGTGCCGGACCCCGCCTCTATCGAAGGCACGCCAGAACAAATAGACATGGCCTTCCGTGATGCGTTCCTGATTCTCGATAGAAGAATCAATCTCTTCCTCTGCCTGCCGCTCTCAAGCCTCGATAGGCTCGCCATCAAAAATGAAATCGACCGCATCGGACACGAATGAGGGGTCGCAAATGAAATCAACCAGCCGTCTCAGTTTTCTGGACCGCTATCTTACGGCGTGGATCTTCGCGGCCATGCTGGCTGGTGTAGTACTGGGATGGCTTGTGCCTGGAGTCGTGCCGTTTCTAAATCGCTTCAACGTCGGCACTACTTCCATTCCAATCGCGGTGGGATTGATTGTAATGATGTACCCGCCTTTCACAAAAGTGCGATATGAGCAACTGCATGAGGTCTTTCGCGATAAGCGTGTGCTCGGCCTCTCACTCGTCCAGAACTGGGTTATCGGGCCGATACTGATGTTTCTGCTGGCTATCGTATTCCTGCGTGGATATCCGGAATACATGGCCGGGCTCATCATGATCGGCCTGGCGCGCTGCATCGCCATGGTTATCGTGTGGAATGAACTGGCCCACGGCGATACGGAATATGCGGCGGCCCTGGTGGCTTTCAATTCTCTGTTTCAGGTCTTTTTTTACTCTCTCTATGCTTGGCTTTTCATTACTGTCCTGCCCGCCAAGTTCGGCCTTCGGAGCGCCGTGGTCCATGTGTCCATCACAGAGATTGCAAAGAGCGTTTTTATCTATCTTGGCATCCCATTTCTCGCTGGATTTGTGACTCGTTTAGTGTTGGTTCGTGCGAAAGGCCACGAGTGGTACATCCAAAAATTTGTTCCCCGCGTAAGCCCGCTGACTCTGATTGCCTTGCTGTTCACGATTGTGGTGATGTTCTCCCTGAAAGGCGGGTACATTGTTCGGCTGCCTTTGGACGTCCTGCGCATCGCGCTGCCGCTGTTAATTTACTTCGTGCTGATGTTCTTGGTGTCCTTTTACATGGGTAAAAAGCTCGGTGCGGACTATTCCAAAACGACAACGCTGGCATTTACCGCCGCCTCAAACAATTTTGAACTGGCGATTGCGGTTGCCGTTTCCGTATTTGGGATCAACTCCGGCGCCGCATTCGCGGCTGTCATCGGGCCATTGGTCGAAGTGCCGGTGATGGTCGCACTGGTCAGCGTGGCCCTCTACTTTCAACGTCAATTCTTCGCCACCCCGCAACCGATGACTACCGAGCCGGTCTGCTCGCCAATTACTAAGTGAAGTCTGCCGTGGGTAAAAAATTTGGTGCGGTCGAGTGGATTCGAACCACCACGGTATTGCTACCGCCAGCCCCTCAAGCTGGTGCGTCTGCCAGTTCCGCCACGACCGCACAGAGGTGAGATAGACAGTTTAGCTGGCAGGCGGAAACCCTGCAAGCCCAGCCCACGAATCGAGTGCAGCCGGCTGGTTCACCAGGTTCACTCAAACAAATTAGAAGGCAGTTCCTGCTTGCTGTGCAGCCGCTCTGCGAGGTGTGAGAACTGCTAACAGAATGGCAACAATTGCCAAGGCGGGGATATCGCCTAATAGATGCCCGTGTTCGGAAGGCGCCTTGAACGCCTGGACGGCCATAATTCCTGCATGAACGAGGCTCGACCAGACGGTGAACCAAATGAGGCTTAGGTGTTGCAACGGATTTCGAGATGCAATCAGAAGGAATACCCCGAGCGTGGCATAGACGCCAAGGATCATTTGCTCGTACTCGGGTTGGTTGGGTTGCCAGCGCCAGCCCGACGGCCACAAGGACATCATCAACGGGTAAACGCCGAAAATGAATATCAAGCCTGTCAGGATCAGGGCAACGCGAAGTAAACGAACACGAGAATCACCGTTCATGCATCCCTCCCTGGAATGAGTTATGAGAACTGCGGGAATTTAGCGGCGAGAGTAGTACCGACCTTCCGCGAAGTCAATCAACCTTTGAAGGCGAGGAAAGCACAACGCGGAACTCACGAGCGCAGAGTGACCGTGTGCGCTTCAATCGCGAGAGCTACGGTTTCTTCGGTTGTGCCGGAGCGGGCTGCTTGGCTGCGGGCTGCGAAGAAGCAGGCGCGGTGCTCGAAGCAGGCGGATTGCTCTGCGGCGTGGAAGTCTGCGGAGCCGGCGCCGGCGTCGTAGGAGACTTGACGGGCGTCTTTGCGGGTGAGGGCTTGGAGATTTCCTGCAGGACTGAACCGCCGCCTTGCTCGACCGCCTTATCCGTCCGCAACACCATGGCGAAGGCGCAAACCATGAACATCACGGCGCACCAGGTGGTGGCTTGCGAAAGAATCGACGCTGCACCGCGAGGACCAAAGGCGGTCTGGCTGCCCGCCCCACCGAAGGCGCCGGCAAGATCAGCGGCTTTGCCGCTCTGCAGCAGCACGACGATCATCAGTACGAGGCAATTCATCACGAAAAAGGAAGTAAGCAACCAGCCAAACCACCGGAAGCCGATGACAATAATCGCGAACCCAATCAAAAGGGCTATGGTCCACTTCATCCAACTTGGCATTTCTATCTCCCTGCGCAATCTCGAACGATGCTCGCGAAAGATTTCGCGTCGAGGCTCGCTCCGCCTACGAGCGCGCCATCTAATTCTTCCTGCGCCATCAATCCCTGAATATTGTCAGGCTTGACGCTTCCGCCATAGAGAATCCGTAACGCGGAGGCGAGTTTAGGAGAAAACTTCTCTGCAGCGCATTGACGGATGAACCGGTGAGCTTCCGCGGCAATCTGCGGTGTGGCTGTTTTACCCGTACCGATAGCCCACACTGGTTCGTACGCTATCAGAATACGGGAGAATTCATCGGGGGTCAACGAACCCGGGCCTCCCAGGAACTGTGCTCTGCAGACGTGCTCGGTCTGGCCTCCTTCGCGGTGCTGGAGCATTTCTCCGATGCAAACGATGGGAGCGAGGCCGGCGGCGAGGGCGGCTTTTGTTTTCTTGGCGACGGTTTCGTCGGTCTCGCCGAAGAATTGGCGCCGTTCGGAGTGGCCAATAATAACGTAGCGGCAACCGGCGTCGACAAGCATCTGAGGAGATATTTCCCCGGTAAAAGCGCCTTCCTTTTCCCAAAAGACGTTTTGTGCGGCGATGGCGACCTGCGAGCCGCGAGCAGCCTCCACAGCGGCGCGGAGGGCTGTGAAAGGAGGGGCGATCACGATGTCGCACTGGGTGATGCCTGCGACGAGCATGGAAAACGAGGAGAAAAATACTTCGGTTTCCATCTGTGTCTTGAACATTTTCCAGTTTCCGGCGATTACGCCGCGGCGCCGGGCCTGCGCCAGAGCGGCGGCGACCTTCTCCGCGGGTTTGTCGCTCAACGCTTCAACACCCGGAAGCTTGGCGCCGGCGAGAAATTCGAGAGAAGCGCCGCCTCCGGTCGAGATGTGCGAGATTCTGTCGGCGACGCCGGATTGATGGACTGCGGCGACGGAATCGCCTCCGCCGACGATGGAAGTGGCGCCGCCGCTGGTGGCGGCGGCAACGGCTCTGGCGACTTCGAGCGTGCCATTCGCGAAAGCGGGCATTTCGAAGACGCCCATGGGGCCGTTCCAGACGATGGTCTTGGCCCTTGAAATTTCCGAGGCGAAGGCGGCTGCGGTTTTTGGCCCTATATCGAGGCCCATTTGATCAGCTGGCGTGGCAGAGATATCGACGGTGGTTGCGGGTGCGGTGGCTTTAAATTCGGGGGCGATGACGTGATCGACCGGGAGCAGCAGCCTGAAATTTCTCTGCTTGGCGTCGGCGAGAATTTTGCGAGCGAGATCGAGTTTGTCGTCTTCGACGAGGGATTTGCCGATGGGCAAGCCCTGGGCCTTGAAAAAGGTGTAGGCCATGCCGCCGCCGATGAGCATGGCGTCCGCGATCTTCATAAGGTTCTCTACGACTTCGATTTTGTCGCTGACCTTTGCACCGCCGAGAATCGCGACGAAGGGACGCGTGGGATTGCTGAGGGCTTTGCCGAGGTAATTGAGCTCTTTTTCCATCAGCAGGCCGGCGGCGCATTGATTCACAAAGCGCGTGATGCCGACAACCGAAGCGTGAGCGCGATGAGCGGAGCCGAAGGCGTCGCAAACGAAAACGCCGTCACAGAGAGAAGCGAGCTGCTTCGAGAAGGCCTCGTCGTTTTTCTCTTCCTCGGGATGGAAGCGCACGTTTTCGAGAAGAAGAATTTCTCCGTCGCCGAGCGTCTTGCTCTTGGACTCAGGGACGGGGCCGACGCAATCCGAGGCAAAGCGCACCGGCTTCCCAATGAGCGCTTCGAGTTTTTTCGCCACGGGGAAAAGCGAAAACTTGGAGTCTGGACCGCCCTTGGGCCGCCCGAGATGCGAAGCGAGAATCAGGCGGCCGCCTTTTTGAATGGCGAGGCGCAGCGTGGGAATGGTTTCGCGGATGCGCGTGTCGTCGGTGACGACGCCGTCCTTCAGAGGGGCGTTGAAGTCCACACGGATGAAAACGCGCTTGCCGCGGAGATCGACATCATGGATGGTGAGTTTGTTCATGGGTTTGTGACTCGCGATTCGTTATTTATTTGCGACTTGGAGCGCAGACGGCCGGGGCAAGCCCCGCCCATAGAGGCCAGCGATTGCGCTAGAATTTCGCGGCCATGAATTTGATGAGATCGCGGCAGCGACACGAATAGCCCCACTCGTTGTCGTACCAGGCCAAAACTTTTACGCAACGGTCGCCGACGACCTTGGTGTAGCCGGAATCGACGATCGAAGAGTTTGAATTGCCCTTGAAGTCGGCGGAAACGAGTTCTTCTTCGGTGTAGGCAAGAATGCCTTTCATAGAGCCGTGGGCGGCGGCTTTAAGTGCGCCGTTGACGGACTCGACAGTGGTTGGCTTGTCCACGAAAACGGTCAGGTCCACGACGCTGACGTTTGGAGTGGGGACGCGCATGGCGTAGCCATCGAGCTTGCCTTTTAATTCCGGAATGACGAGGTGGAGGGCTTTGGCTGCGCCCGTTGAGCTAGGGATCATGTTGATCGCTGCGGCGCGCGCGCGGCGGAGATCCTTGTGCGGCAAATCGAGAAGCTTCTGGTCGTTGGTGTAGGAATGAATGGTGGTCATGGTGCCGCTATGAATGCCGAAGGTGTCTTGAAGAACTTTGGCGACGGGAGCGAGGCAATTCGTTGTGCAAGAAGCGTTGGAGACCACGTTATGCTTCGCGGAATCGTAGGTCTTGTCGTTGACGCCGAGGACAAAGGTGGCATCTGGGCCGTCGGCGGGCGCGGAGATGATGACTTTCTTGACCGGGCCGCGGAGATGCTTCTTTGCGTCGGAACCTTTGGTGAAGAGGCCGGTGGATTCAATGACGATATCCGCGCCGACGCTGGCCCAATCGATTTCGGCGGGATCTTTTACTTTGAAAACCTTGAAGGCCTTGCCATCGACGGAGATCGAATCGTCCGTGTGTGTAACGTTATGCGAAAGATTGCCCAGGATAGAGTCGTACTTCAGCAGGTGCGCGAGCGTCTTGGCATCGGTAATGTCGTTGACGGCGACGAACTGGATGTCCTTGTCGTCGAGCGCGGTGCGCACTATGTTCCGTCCGATGCGGCCGAAGCCGTTGATGCCGACCTTGATGGGCATACTTCCTCCAATGGAATGTGTGAAGCAGCGGCGGACTCTCTGAGGAGAAACGGCCGCAAAGCCGAACACAAAATGCTATGGGCTGCGTGGAGAAAAGTCAACGCGAAGCGAGAAGTTGTCGCTGCAAAGTGAGAATGTCCGGTTTGTGCAAAGTAGAAATGTTGGAGAATTCCGGCTAAAGGCGCGAAATCAGTTCATCCAGCGTAATACCAGAATCGTTCAAAATATTCTTCAGCGTTCCTTTAGCCAGTTCCTTGTGCAACGGCACCGTAACGGGAAGGCGCCCAGAATCGAGATCATTTCGAAGCCGCATGTGACTTCCTTTTTGCCGGACAACTTCGTAGCCAAATTTCCGCAGAACCCGGATAAGATCCTCACCCGAGAGAACGGGCAGCTTCGGGCTCATCGCGTAACGAGCACGCTGCCTATCAACACGTTGCCCGGATTAGGTATCGACTCGCCCCGGCTCTCCATGTCTTCCAGGCATAGCTCGATAGCCTCGCGAATATTGGCCAGCGCTTCTTCGACGGTTTTTCCCTGCGAGTAACAGCCTTGGAGTGAAGGGCAAACCACAACGTACCCGCCGTAGTCTTCGTCCCGTTCCAGAAAAACCTTGAAATCTAAGGCGTTCATTGTTTTATGACAGCACCAGAATTAAGGATGGCTCCCAAGGCCAAGGTTACCATTCCTGACGCGCAATCAGGGCGATTACCTATTCCGGGTATTGCCTGATCGTGGTCACGCGGTCCCCGGTAAAGCAGACGAAGACCGTCTTCGAAGGAGGCTCTCCATAGATCCAATCCTCGATGTCGTTCCCTTGGGGGTCGCGTTCGCGAACTTTGTGGTCGGGCTTGCCGACGGCGGCTATCACCTCATCGCGGTCCATGCCCACCAGTGGCCGGCGCTCCTGAATGGCTTTCTTCATTTCCGGCGGCAGCGTATCCACCCACACCACCGAAGCGGAGCGCTGTCTTGAAAAATCGAGAAAGGGAGCAAGCAGCTGTTTCAGGTCATTCGGGCTCAGGTCCGGAACAGGCTTGTTGAAATCGAGATAAATGGTGCTGCCCTGTCCAGGCTGCAGTCCCGGCGGGCCTTTTTCTTCCTGCTCCGTGGTCGATTGACTCGTCGGAATTCCGCTCATTTCAATATGGATGCGGTCGCGCAGGCGTTTCTTACCGCGGCCGCCGCCATTCAAGTCCACGATGATCTGGTGGTCGTGAAAATCCAGCTTGGTAATCTGGACCTTGTCGCCATTGTTGACGGCAGCGCCATGAGTCGCGAGGGCCCGCTCCAGCATCTCGTCATTCAGAGGCTTGCCGACGTACACGATGAGCCCCTCTTTACCGGCAGGCAGGGACTTCGTGGCTTTGGCGAACTCGCCGGAAACATAGCGAATGAGTTCGAGCTTCGAAGACTCCTGCAAAGTTGCGTTCTTCGTCTTGGCCAGGGTCTGCGAGGCGTTCGGCTCGTCGGGGGAGGCAGAGATGGTGTCAGGGAAAAGTGGAATTTCTTCTCCTGGTGGAAAAACGGCGATAGGCCGGCCAGGCGGAAGAAGACTGTTGACGCGCGGAACGTCCGCGCCAGCGAGAAGGAAGAGAGTCAAACTAACAATAAGCCGAGTCGCCATGACAAATTGGGGCCAGCCGACCGCTAGACCAGCAAACCTATTCTATTACGTAATTATCGCCCAGATTCTATGATGCAGGAAATGGGAAAAACAGCTACCGCCTCCCGTACTGGTCAGCCGCTCGTCTTGGAGGCTGGCGTGCCCGAACCCGGACTCCCTCGAATCTTGCGCGCAGAAGCGTGCTGGATGACGCATCAACGAATAGCCTAGCGGGAGATAACCTGGACACCCTGCCGGTCGATGGTCACGGGGAGAACTTCACCGCCGGCCTCGGCGATGGCGGCATCTACGCTGCTACGGGCGTCCGGTTCAATCAGCAGCACCACGCAACCGCCGCCTCCTGCTCCGCAAACCTTGCCGGCCAGCGCGCCTTTTCGCCGAGCGCCGTCGATAACGCGGTCGATCGTTTTGGTCGAGATGGTCGGCAGATTGCGTTTGCGGAAGGACCACTCCTCGCGCATTAACCGGCCGGCCTCGTGCCAGTCCGGCTTCTCCATGGCAAACCGCATTTTTTGGGCGACCTCGGAGATGCGTTCAAGGCTATTCTGCACACTCCGTTTGCCGCCAATCTGCGCTTTGAATACTTCCCAATTATTGATGCCATGCTGGCGCGGCTTGCCGGTGTAGCACACCACGATGCGTCGTTCCAATTCGTCTAGATTCACGCGGAGCTCAACGCGGTGCTCGCCTCCAGGCGGAAGCTCGATCGCCGCGGCCCCGCCAAAGGCCGGCGGGTAGTGATCCTGCGTGCCGGTGGGGACATTGATGACGATGGCTTCGGCATCGCGGCTGATGTGAATCCAATCGACTTTACTTTTTCCTGCCCCGGTGTAGCGGTCCAGCGCCGCGCAGATGGCGACGGCCATGGCGCTTGAGCCACCGATGCCCGCGCCGTTGGGGGCTTCGGAATCGGTTGTGAGCGTGAAGCCGCCCTGCGGCTGAAAAAATTTTACGATTTCCGCTAGAAGAGGCAGCCGGTAGCGTTTGGTTTTCAGGAGCGCGGCAAACGAAGCGAAGCTCTCTTCCCGCTTGATGTCGCGAGAGACGAGTTTGATGCGCTCATCCCAGGGCGCATGGGTCTGAATCACACAAGAGGCGTAGCGCGAGATGGCCGCGTTCAAGGTGACCGAGCCGGGATGAAACAGATAGAGCGGCCAGATGTCGAGTGTGCTTCCGGCAAAGTCAACGCGCGTCGGTGCCTTGGATTCAATAATCATGAGTGCCCGCTGAGTGGATGAGGGTGCCGTCCGTCGTGCCAGTGTGCAGGAATCAACCTGCAAGCTCAAGCAGAGAAGACAGATCGAAGGGACAAACTGACACTGATTCTGCGCGCGCCTTTACTTCCCTGCGATACCCGCTGTGCGGTTGCGAATCATGAGCTGCGGGCCGGCGTCTTTTTTCTCTTGGGCAAGCGCGGGATTTGGCTCAAAACAGCGGCGGCACCGCGCTTCGTACATTCCGCCGGCGCCCACCACGATAAGCTCCTCGCTTTCGACAAGTCGTTGCGTGTGCACCGCAGGATTGCCGCAGCGCATGCAAATCGCCAGAAGCTTGGTGATTTCTTCCGCGATGGCCAGCAGCCGCGGCATGGGTTCGAAAGGCCGGCCACGATAATCCGTGTCAAGCCCGGCCACGATGACGCGCTTCCCCAAATTGGCAAGTTTCGTACAAACGTCGACGATCTCTTCGCCAAGAAATTGCGCTTCGTCGATGCCGATAACTTCCGTGCGAGGCGAAAGCTTCTCCATGATTTCCGAGGCTTTGGTAACGTTATCCGAAGAAATACCCAGGCCGGAATGCGAAACGATTTCATTGGCCGCGTAGCGTTCGTCGATCGCGGGCTTGAAGATCTGCACGCGCTGTCGCGCAATTTCGGCGCGGCGCAACCGCCGGATCAACTCTTCGCTCTTGCCGGAAAACATCGGTCCGACCACGACTTCGATCCAGCCCATATTGCCTTTTACAATGTCCACTCTGCTCTCTCCCGACGGAACTGCCTAAGTGTACTCCGACCGCTGCGTGCTATGACTGCAAACCACGCAGGCCATTCATAAATCCAAGCCCACGGCACTCACGGTAAGTCTAACCCGCGGCGTTCACCGCGCGGCCATACATCTTCGAATTATAGAACGGAGCGAAAGCCGTGATCACGGCGACGCGAAAAGATTCGTCCCGCGGTATCAAATCCGCCGAGAGGACGCCCCAAGCGCCCAGCCCGTCGCGGATGCCAACCGCGCCGGCATACCGATCGATCGCGTCCGATAAATCGAATCCGCGCTCAAGAACCTCGTGGGCAAGTTCGTCAGGAAGCTCGATGCCGCCAGAACGCCCATAGAAACCCCGGGTGCCATCGCTCACGTAAGCCCAGCTTTCCAGGAAGACGCGCCTGCTTCTATCATCTTGCAAGACTTCGAGGCCTCCCTCGAGGCCGACAAAAAAGCGCCATGGCATGCGAGTTTCGCGGGCAAGCAGCACAAGCGCGTCCGCACGCTGCCGGGCTCCGCGCATTAGTTCTTCGCAAGAAGAAGGGGTGGGGCTCACTCCGCTCTGGACTTCCACGCCAACAACTTCGAAGTCGCCGTCCGGAACGAGTTTTGGCGCGAAGGCATCCAGAGCTCTTGTAACAGCTTGGAGCTTCGGCTTGCGAGTGCTGCCGACGGCGACGATGATCTTCTTCATGAAGGCGACAAATGGAACGCGCCGATTCTAACGGGAACCGGGTCAGCATATCACGCGGAATTCGCAAGCCTGAGGAAAACTTCCGGATGCTGGCGAGGCGGCTTGCGTTCCGTCCGGCGCCGCAGAAAACGCGGCACCGTGCTCCACTGCAGGGCCCCTCCCGGAACCAACTTTCGATCCCAACAAAGGAGACATTTTAATCGAGGTAAGACAGGGGACATTTTAATCGAAGTTTGACTTAATCGAGGTTAGACAATCCCCATTTTTTGCCTTGACAAAAAGTAGTTCCCCGCGTATAGTATTCTTTGAGTAATGTTATGCCGTCTCCCCGTAGCGCCAGCATCTTGCTGGCGTTTTTGCATTTGGTAGCACAGGCTTCAGCCTGTGCGGTTCTTTCCAGCCAATGCAACACCGTCCGATCACACATGTGGACGGTTCACCGGCAAACCGTGCTACCGGCAATTCCTGAAGCTCCATGGGTTGCGCATTTTTAGTGCAATTCTAAGTTATTTAGAATCAACACATACGAAAGCATAGCAAAACAAACAACTTTAACTACCTGTAGAATCAACACTTATGAAAAACCCAGGGGGGTGGTGGTTATGGTTAACTTGGCTACCGCCCAAAGCGATTGCGCGCCTGACATTCCGATCTGTTCAATCGCCTCTTAACCCCTAAGGGAAACGGCTGTTTCGCCAGTCAGAAGCATCGGCATCTCCCGCCCGCGCGCAGACACCTTTTCCACCGACTCAATCGTGCCATTCCGTACCAGCAGCGCATCATCAAAGTTGTTGACCGTGGGACACACATGCCGCGGCAGAAGATAAAGTGCTTCGCCGACCTGTGGACCGTCTGCACCTCCCTCCACCTCCAGAGGCAGATGCTCCTCGCTGGGCGAAACCGGTGTTAGCTCGGGATGTCCCACAACAACGCAGGTAGGAACGCCAGCGTCAGCCGACACGGCCTTGTGTCCGGCATCGCAGGTAACAATCCCCGCGCGCGGATGGCTGACCACGCGGGTCAATACGAGCACTGCCGGCCGATAGCCGTACTCTTTGGGAAGCTGTGCCAGGCTCGAAGCATCGGAATAAACTACGGTCCCGGGCGAAATCCGGTGGACGAAACCTGCCGCACGAAAGCCTTCGTAAGAAATCGAGCAAGGCAATGTCGGTGTTCCCGCCGTAATCACTTCCGGCACGTGAACTCCGCTGTGCTCGATCTGTTTCACGATTTCCAGCAAGCGATCGTAGCCCTCATGTGCCGCCGCAGCCCGTTCGCGCTCGTCGGGTGCCCTGTGTTGGCCGTCGTAATAATGTAGTCCCCGGAACTCCAATCCGCCGGCCAAAATCGCTCGTACCAAGCTGACAATTTCTTTGCCGTGACTCTGGACGAGGCCTGTACGGTTCATGCCCGGATTTATGTCCAGAAAAACTCCCAATCGGCTCCCCCGCCATTGCCGCACCTGCTCTTCGTTTTCCACCAAAACGGAAAGGCGCACCTGCGGGAACTTTTCCGCGATTTCTCGCACCCGGCGCGCGTTGGCACCCATGGATGGATACGCCAGTAGAACGTCCCCCGCGCCGCATTGGCAGGCCACCAAGAGTTCCAGCGTGGTCGCGCACTTGAAATTGCGGATGCCGCGCTCGACCATCATCCGCACCGTATACCCCAGCTTGGCCGTTTTGATGTGCACGCGCCAGCGATCCGCATCGCCATCCAGCAACTCCAATGTCCGCTCGATATTGGAAGCAACGACTTCCGGATAAATCATGAGCGCAGGGGTCATTACGCTTTCGATGTCGGAAATCCTATAGCGGGGATCCCAAGCGTATTCACTCAGCATGAATTTTTGGTCAGTCATGGCGGCCTTGATGATAACGCGTACGCCGCCGATTCCGCACGCCGTTGTAGTGGCCGGTCTTTAGACCGGCTCTTTCTTGCAAATCACAGAAAGGAGGAGCAAACGTCATGCATCGCGGACTTGCTCGCGGAAGCGCATCCATCATCGAGCGTGAGCGAGAGCGCCAATTGACCGCTTCATTCCGCGATAGTAGGCTCCCTGAACTTCTATGAGCCTGATGAATTCCGGCCAAGCGGCGCGTCCCCAGCGATCCGATTTGGTTCGTGGCCTGGGTCTCTGGTCGGCGACTGCGATCGTCATTGGCGACACCATCGGCACGGGCATCTTTCTCGTCAGTAGCGACATGGCCCGCGCTGTTGGCTCAGCGGCTTTGGTGTTTGCCGCCTGGCTCATCGGCGGCCTAATCGTGCTCTTCGGCGCCTTTTGCTATGCCGAACTGGGCGCGGCCTTCCCCAAAGCCGGCGGCCCCTACGTGTATCTCAGCCGCGGCCTCGGCCCCCTCTGGGGATTTCTTTTCGGCTGGATGAGCTCATTTCTCGAACGGCCTGTGGCCATGGCCACGCTTGCGGCGGGATTTCTGCGATTCCTCGGATTCCTGTTCCCGGCTGTGGCCACGCCTTTGTTCGCAAGCCACATCGGGCGCTACGAATTCATATTCACGGCAGCTCAGCCCCTCGCCGCGCTCGTGGTAGTGGCCGTCACCGCCATCAATTATTTGAGTGTGCGCCTGGGCGGCAGCATCCAGGTGGTGCTGACCTCCCTGAAGATTGCCACGATCCTGGTAATTGTCGTCGCTGGCGTCCTCCTCGGAAAACCTCATGCGGTTATGCTCGCGCAGGTGGCCGCACCGCCGAGCATGGGCCCGCTCGGATGGGGAACAATCAGTGCCGTGCTGGCCGCCCTCGTTCCCGCCATGTGGGCCTACAACGGCTTCAACGACCTCGGCGACGTAGGCGAAGAAATTCAGCACCCCGAAAAAAACACTCCGCGAGCCATCATCCTGGGATTACTAACCGTCGCTGGTCTGTATCTGCTCGCAAACATAGTTTATTTCCGCATCCTGCCGTTCGCGGCCCTGGCACATTCGCAGCACGTTGCTTCGGATGTTGTGCAGTCGTTTGCTGGCTCTCGCGGAGCAACGTGGCTGACCATCGCCATGGCAATCTCTGCTCTCGGAGCGCTTCACGTTGTGATCTTAACCGGCGCCCGCATCCCCTACGCAATGGCTCGCGACGGCGCCTTCTTCCAATTCACCGCCCGCATTCACCCTTCTTTTCGCACTCCGAGCGGCTCGTTGGTCTTTCTTGGCTCCCTCGCCGCGCTGCTCGCGCTGAGCGGTACGTACGAAGAACTCTATTCACTGTTTGTCTTCGCCGTGTGGATTTTCTTTGCGTTGACCGCGATGGCCCTGCTCCGCTTGCGTAAAAATGAGCCGGACCTCTCCCGGCCATACCGCGCCTGGGGCTATCCCTGGACGCCGCTCACCTTTCTGCTCGCCGCCATCGCCCTAACTCTGAACCTCTGGATGATCCGCCCCGTGCGCTCTTCTCTTGGCCTCGTGGTTATCCTGGCAGGCATTCCATTTTTCTACCACTGGCGCAAGTCCACCGGCGATTCCTTGGCATCCGTCAAGGACACTTAGCTGATCGAGAGTGCTTCCCCTCGTCTGCAAGTGCGAAAATCAAATGTGGTTGGGAGTCAAGCGCATGGAGCGGCCTATCGGAATCGAACCGACACCTGAACTTTGGCAAGTCTCCAGGGGACGGCACGTCAGAAACTTACGACGTACATTCAGGAGCATTCAGTAGTGTTTGGAGCAGTCAGGAACGCTTAGCGTTCCTTCAGTTGTTCCCACGTGGGAAGCGGGTTGGCACCCTTCATAAGAAGCGTGAGCGGATTCAATTTAATCCGTTCTGGATATGCCCTTGGGGGTTGGTCTGCTCTGTTCCCACATTCAATACGATTTTCGAAAACGCAGGGGTTACATCGCACTTATGGTAGTGGCAATATGTGGGACGCTGTGCTTTCGCACGCACGGAGTCCACATGATTTTTCCCACAGCAAATAAAAAGCGAATTTTGCCGGGCTCTCTAAATTGGCGCGGGTTAAAATTTGGCGGGGCAGGAGGAATCTCGACTCTATCCGTGCGGTTCCGAAACAAATTGAGTTTGCCGCATATCTGGACGAAGGAAACGGAGAACAAAGAAAGGCAATGCGACCCACGCCTCTATTCTGGGAGAGCGAGCCGGCGGAATAAGACTTGAAATCGAGGGTTCGAGCGCAGGCCGTCAAAGTCAGGGTCGACTTTAAGGAAGACGATGGCGTTGGATCGATCCTCGTAGGCCTTTTCGAGCCAATCCACGGCCTTCTCATTTTCATGGAGACCCGCATACACAATCGATATGTAAAAAGGAGAGACATACTGCTTCTTCGATTGCGCCAGCATTTGGTCGAGAATCTTCTCCGCTTCCGGCTTCTTGCCTGCAACACCGAGGGCATGGCCAAGCGCTCCGAGCATTGGTGGGCTGTCATGCGAAATGCTAGCCGCCTTCTGAAGCTCTACGATGGCCTGTTGATATAAGCCCTTCTGTTCATACGCTTGTCCGAGGACCATGCGGGGGAGGGCAAAGTTGGGGTCCATCTCCAGGGTATTGCGGAGTTGGTTGATCGCCTGATCGTACTGACGCGCCATATACAGGCGCCAGCCAAGGCTAAAATTCATACTAATGGAGAGAGGATCAAGATCCCGCGCGCGATTCATCTGCGTGAGACTCTCCTGGGTGCGACCCATGGCCATGAGATAGAGTGAATAGCGTTGGTAGGCCGTGGCATAGCTAGGGTTGAGTTCAATGGAACGTTGAAATCCGCTGGCCGCGCTCGCCCAGTTCCAGTCATAGTTAAATTGTACGGTGGCCAGAGACGTTTGGGCCTCGGCGAGAGATTTATCCAGTTCCAGTGCGTTGAGTGCGGCGGCTCTGGCCTTTGGAGCCACCTCTTTGGAGGGCACGCTTCCGACGATGGCAGACCCGATGATGCTGTAACAATCAGCCAGACCAGCAAATGCGAGCGCGGAGTGCGGGTCCTTTTGCGTCGCGCTTTGAAAGTATTCAATGGCCTTGGTGAGTCCTTCTTCGGATCGCTTGTTCCAGTAGTATCGACCCTTTAAATAATCTTCATAACTCTCCGCGCTCACTGGGCGCGTGCTAGCGAGAAACTGTTGCTCCTCTGGGGTCAAATTGATCCTAATCTGATTGACGATTGCACTCGCAACCTGGCTCTGCAAGGTTAGAATATCTCCGAATGGACTCTCGTAGGTATCTGCCCAGAGGTGGTGGTCAGTGGAAACCTGTACAAGCTCGGCGGTGATGCGTACGCGATTCCCCGCACGCAATACCGTGCCTTCGACAACGGCGTCCACTCTTAATTCCCGGGCAATTTCCGACAACGGCTTGTGCGTGCCCTTGTATGCCATCGCCGTGGTGCGCGAAATAACCCTCAACGAACGAATCTTCGCCAAGTTGGCAGTCAAGTCGTCGGTCATTCCGTCCGCGAAATAATCCTGCTCTTTGTCGCCGGTCAAATTCTCAAGTGGCAGCACCACCAGAGACATACTGTGTACCGGGTTGATTTTCCCAGATTCCATTCCCCGCACGTAGTGCACGGCAATTCCGGAGGCCGCCACAAACACGAGCACACTGGCGACCAAAAGAGCTATCCGCCGCAAGGTCAGCCAGCTTTGCCCGATTGTTTTGGGTTGAAGATCCTCCCCCAGGACCGGCACGGTTAATGCATCTATTTGGGCGACTTCCGCGGGGCTTGACCTATCTCGCTGCTGAGTTCCGCGTGTTTGCAGCGAAGTGGCGGGACGTATTTCTTCGATTGCTGCGATAAATCTATAGCCACGCCGCGGCAGCGTCTCGATAAAGCGCGGGTGATCCGAAGAGTCGCCAAGGACTTCGCGCAGCCGCATTACGGCATTGTTTAGGCCATGGTCGAAATCAACGAAAGTGTCGCCCGGCCAAAGGCGCTCACGCAATTCGTCGCGCGTAATTATCTCGCCAGGCTTTTCAAGAAGGATTGCGAGAATCTGAAAGGGTTGTTCGGACAACTTCAGGCGTAAGCCGTGCTTGCGTAGCTCAAATGCTCTGAGGTCAAACTCGAATACGCCGCAACGAATTGTTTTCGCCGGATGCAAGAATTTATCCATATTTTCGTTGAGGGCTTTGGCGAAGTATAGCGCTGGGACACGAACTGGTCAAAGAAATCTTGTTATCAGGGAGACTAACACCTGTGTTTTCAGGTTCTAAGACTGAGATGCAGAAATGTTTTCGATTGGACGTATCAGGTATTGCATTGATTCCCCGGCCTGCGCAAAGTGGCGCCTCATTAACTTGCCAAACTCTGTGTCGGTTTGAAGGCTGGCACAGGGAGCTTCAGTGAACAGGGGACCCGGCATCTCCGCCGAGGGCGGACCGGGAAGGGGGAAGTGATGAATGTTTCGCGTCTTCTTAAGTCAACGTTACAGATGTTGGTCGTAGTCGCATTGATCTCGATTCAGATCACGTTTCTTTCATTGCCAGCGGGCGCCCAAGTTAGCGGCGCTACACTCTCTGGACTTGTGACTGACGAACAAGGTGGTCCAGTGCCGGACGCAGCCGTCAAGATCAAGAACCAGGGCACCGGAGTGACGCGTGAAGTCCAAACAAACTCGGATGGACTCTACTCGGCGCCAAATCTACTCCCGGGTAGCTACGAGGTCACGATATCCGCCAAAGGATTTCAGAATGTTGTGCAGCGCGCAGTTACGTTGACCGTCGGCGCGCAGCAGTCCTTGAATATCAGTCTGAAGGTCGGTTCGGTCAATCAAACCATTGAGGTAACCGCGGCGCCTCCCGATGTGCAGACTACGACATCGACGATAGGCTCGACGGTGAACTCTGCAACAATGCGCGAACTCCCCCTCAATGGTCGCGATTGGACATCGTTGGCAACTCTCGAGCCGGGAGTCTCCAGCATACCGAATCAGGTTGGCACAGGATTCAGCGCGAACAAAGGCAATCGTGGGTTCGGGAATCAGTTGAGCAACGCCGGACATCGTGCCAACGAAAATACGTACCGCGTCAACGGAGTAAGCATAAACGACTATTCGAACGGTTCACCAGGCGGCGCCTCCGGCTTGAATCTTGGAGTGGATGGCATCCAGGAATTTTCCGTGCTGACGAGCAACTACACGGCGGAATACGGTCGCACATCCGGAGCGGTAATTAACGCAATTACGAAAAGCGGCGCTAACGAATTTCACGGAACGGCCTTCCTTTTTGATCGAGACAAGATTTTTGACGCGAAAAACTATTTCGATCCCGCGGGTGCAATTCCGCCGTTTCGTCGGGTGCAATTCGGCGGATCAGGAGGCACCGCTCTTGTAAAAGATAAAACCTTTGTTTACGGCACTTACGAAGGCGTCCGCCAAAACAGGCCGGGTTCACAGGCAATTCACGTGCCCACAGACGCCGAACGGGCCCTCGCGGTTCCTGCTGTGGCGCCGTATCTGAAACTTTGGCCGGAGGCTCCAGCGGGCACTCCGGTAGACAAAAACGGGGTGACGCAGACATTTAACGTTGCATTGCCATCCATTTCCAACGAAAACTATGCCACTGGCCGAGTGGATCAGAAGTTCTCGGAAAAAGACTCTCTCTTTGGCAGCTACTTCTACGACTCCGGCCCGCAATCGCAACCGGACCCGTTGCTGAACGCGATTCACCAGGTGTTCTCGCGCCGCCAGATGGCCAGCGTGGAAGAGACACATCTTTTCAATCCTGCCCTTGCTAACACCGTTCGCATCGGAGTCAGCCGCGTGCGTGGAGACATCAACGATCCAGTATCAGGGAACTCCGTTGCCAAAGATTCCACCCTCGCGATAGCGCCAGGGGCCATGGGGCCGCCACAAATTGGCGTTCCAGGAGTTCTGACCACGGCTATTGGTTTGGGCGGGCTGAACCGATTTCTTCACCGTTGGACTTCCGCACAGGTGTACGATGATGCCTTCCTTACTCGCGGCACCCATTCCATCAAATTTGGTTTTGCCTTTGAGCGCATGCTCTATAACATCACGGAAAAACTAAGTCCCAACGGCAGACTGAACAACTATCCCACCCTCGGCGCTTTGCTTAACAATACACCCATCCGTCTCAACGCCCTTGCGCCCGGCGGTTCCAATGAAGTTGCCATTCGGGAGAGTCTTTTTGCAGGATACGTTCAGGACGATTGGCGGCTCCTTCCCAATCTGACAATTAATATGGGGGTCCGGTATGAGTTCACAACTCTTCCGAAAGATGCAAACAACAGAATCCAGGAAATCACAACGATTGTGAATTGCGCTACACCCGGAGTGGCGCCAGGTCCAGCCAGCCCATGCGGTCCCCAGCATGTGGATAGCTTCATTCACAGCAATCCCACCACGAAAAACTTTGAACCCCGCATCGGTTTTTCCTGGGATCCTTTCAAGGACGGAAAAACCGCCGTACGCGGTGCTTTCGGAATTTTCGATGTTCTCCCCTTGCCGTATGAATTCGGTTTGAATACTGCCGCCACGGCGCCCTTCCAAATTATCGGTTTCGACCCCAAAGCGACACTTGGAAGCGGAATTGATCCCAACATCAGTTTCAATCCCAACAAAATTCGCAACCGCTATATCGATCAGAACCCAAAACGAGCGGACGTTTTGAACTGGAACTTCAACGTGCAGCGACAATTTGGAACGAACTGGACGCTCACTGCCGGCTACGTGGGTTCTCGCTCAGTACACCTCTCCGTTTCCGCTGACGACATCAATTTGGTTCCACCAGTGGTGACTTCAGCGGGACTCGTGATTCCATCCAATACTTACCAACTGGATCCCAACTGGGGCGGTGCGAACGGCGGAGTTACTCCGGGGAATCCTGGTGGGGCGGGTATTCGGCCGGTTCTGTTCGACGGGGAATCAACCTATAACGGATTCCAGGCTCAACTAAAGCGCGACATGAGCCATGGCCTGCAGGGGCAGTTGTCCTACACGTATGGAAATTGCAAGGACACCAGCTCCGCTCCAGTTACCGGCGATACCTACGTCAATTCGATTGCCGTTCCGTTGCTCCTGAGCAAATCGTACAGAATCGGCCCATGTGATTTCGACATAAGGCACATACTTGTCGGCACCGTCATCTGGAGTGTTCCCGGACCAACGACCGGATTTGCATCATACGTCGCAGGTGGATGGCAGATCGGCACGATCGTCACTGCGACAAGCGGTTCTCCTTTTACGGTGACTTTCGGCGGAGGAGGCGACCCGCTCAACACTGGATTTAACGGCGATTTCTCGATGGATTACGCGCAGTTGGTTTCCGGGTGTAACGCCACACCCGGTATCAAGAATAATTCTTCGGGCCGCTTGCTGGCATTCGATCCCAACTGTTTCACACCGGCACCCACGGTCGCAGGAGGCGTGCTCGTGGGCAACTCCGGACGCAACAGGTTTTACGGGCCCGGACTCACGACAGTGGACTTCTCCATATTCAAGAATTTCAGTTTTAGGGAACGATATAAGGTGCAGTTTCGCGCGGAGTTCTTTAACGTCATGAATCATCCGAACTTCGCCGCTCCGAACTTCTTGAACGATGCCAACAACTCCATCCTAACCTCCAATGCTGGTGTTATTGGTTCCACTTCCACTTCCTCTCGCCAGATTCAACTTGGGCTCAAGTTGTCTTGGTAGTGGAATTGTTATTATGAAGACAGGTTTAAGACCGACCACCACAGTCTCTCTTCATCTCTCGTTTGATTCATGTCCTATTTCCGGATGATTTCGTTTTCCGGTTCTCAAATCTGCGCATCAGCCACAAGAAAGAGATGGTCAGAACGACAGCTCCCAATGACAGCTTCCGCTGAGCGCAAATCGAAAATATGGGCGGTTGTTCGGGTCTCGAGCGGGAATTTTCTCGAGATGTACGACTTCATGGTCTTTGGCTATTACGCTGCCGCCATAGGACGAGCATTTTTCCCAAGCGGAAATGCGTTTGCATCATTGATGCTGTCGTTGATGACATTTGGCGCTGGCTTTCTGATGCGCCCGGTGGGCGCTCTGGTCTTAGGCGCCTACACAGATAAACATGGTCGGCGAGCGGGTTTACTGCTGACCCTGGCTTTGATGTCGGTGGGAATTTTCTCGATTGCTTGCATGCCGGGATACGCTTCTATTGGTCTGTTGGCCCCGTTGCTTGTGCTAGTTGGCCGTTTGCTTCAGGGTTTTTCGGCAGGTATGGAACTGGGCGGCGTCTCGGTCTATTTGTCGGAGATCGCCACGCCAGGCCACAAGGGCTTCTACGTCAGTTGGCAGTCGGGGAGCCAACAGGTGGCCGTCATGTTCGCTGCACTGATTGGAGTGGTGCTGAGTTCCGCGCTTCCCCCGGACAAGATGTCGCTGTGGGGATGGCGTGTGCCCTTGCTCCTCGGTTGCGTGATCGTTCCGTTCCTCTTCAGGCTCAGACGGTCCCTCCAGGAAACGGATGAGTTTGTTGCCCGAAAGCGCAGGCCGAGTACCTCGGAAATTCTCCGCTCGCTCACCGCCAATTGGAAAATCGTGGTCATCGGAACCATGATGGTTACCATGACCACGGTCTCTTTCTACATGATCACCGCCTATACGCCCACTTTCGGCAACGCCGTTCTTCACCTTGCGAATGTTGACAGTCTGATCGTCACCTTGTGTGTGGGAGCATCCAATCTTTTCTGGCTCCCGGCAATGGGCGCGTTATCCGACAGGATCGGACGCCGGCCGCTACTCTTCGCGTGCACAATACTGATGCTGCTGACCGCCTACCCGACAATGTTATGGCTGGTTAGGGATCCCTCCATCTCGAAATTGCTGACGGTCGAACTCTGGCTGTCTTTCATCTACGGGAGCTACAACGGCGCCATGGTTGTCTTCCTCACGGAGATCATGCCGGTCGATGTACGAACCACAGGATTCGCGCTTGCCTATAGCCTTGCCACCGCTGTCTTCGGTGGGTTTACGCCTGCGATTAGCACCTATTTGATTCACTTCACGGGAAACCGCGCTGTTCCCGGGTTGTGGTTGTCCTTTGCAGCCGCGTGCGGCCTAATAGCGGCGTTCCTCGCCAAACCTCAGAATGCCGCACTGGAAACCTGTTAGAACGCAGGATAAACCTGGACGACGAGCCCGCTCAACGGTTCGATCACCATCACACACAAACTGGCGAGAAGCCCGCAGACTGTGACCACGATTGGTGCGGCGAGCGGCGGTTCCACTTCCGCGATCCTCACAGCCGACCAAACGGCGACCTAAAATTTGCAAGTCTCCCCCGTGATTGGCTTCAATGGCACAGTCGCGCTGAGTTGTAGTGGGGCCCCATCCTTGGCGATCTGTACTGCCTCGCCCGCTTCGGTGACTTCGGACGGAACGGTCGCGTCGGCGTTTGCAGCCACGGTTACAGCGTCTGCTCCTTCACGGAAGATGCCCACGACGGAACCCCACACCTGGCCCCCACTGCCGCTCGTCCGCCTCATCTCTCTGCTGCTTTTCGCGGCCGCCTTGTCAGCGTGCCTCGCGCACGTCAGAGGTGCAGCGGATCTGCCAAGACGAGGCTTGGCCTTCGCACTTGCCCTTCGCACTTGCCCTTGCTCTTGTCTTGATGACCCTGAGGTGAATCGGCTAGCAGCGGAAACAGGTTCTGTTCCTTTGTGTTCCCGCGCGAAGAAAGCAGAGTCTGTAAGTGCTTGATTTAATGGAGCGGCCTATCGGAATCGAACCGACACCTGAACCTTGGCAAGGTTCCGTACTACCACTATACTAAGGCCGCTCAACGACAGTTCTTTTTATAACATGCCCGCCCTGGCAGCGACAAGCCTTCCGTGCCACGCCTTTCGTCGGCACACTGGCTCGCCGTACACCAGCCTCAAGATATAAGTGTAACGCGCGCGGACTTGACCACCGGCGAGCGCTTCTGTCTGTCGGCAAACCGATCGGCCTTGTCTTTGTCGGTATACACGCGGCCGAACTTCTCGCCGTCCGCATAATAGACGGTGACGAGAAAGTGATGATGCTTCCGCCGTTTGTCCTTGTTGAAGTTAGTCTTCTCTCTCGTTTGGGATTTTTTGGTCGAAGTTTTAGTCACAGAGGCCATCCCTATCTTAGTTGGTGGGTTACTGAAACTACTATCGCAGGGAAGCGCCACTCGCGCAAGTACCCCTATGGATAGTAACGCTACTTTCATTACAACAATTTTAGGCAAGTCGGCAAACCAAGAAGTCGCTCGGCTTCGCTCCAGCACCTGCGTGAACCGTCCGCGAGTGGCTCTCTCGGCGCGCGGGTGGAACTGCCTCAGAGCCAATTTGGACCACCTGCCAAATTGCTGTTTTATCTAAGAATCCAAGCAATTATGCAGGTTCTGCCTCGGTCGGACCTAGCCCCCGGGGCAACATTCCTCAAAAGAAGTTGCCAGCCATGAAACTTTTCCCGCTTTTTTTCGTCTTAACCTATGAGGCTAACGATAGACTGAATGTGGCGGAGATTGAACATGATGATGACAATTACGAAACACCCGCCCCTCGTGGAAGACCTGCGAAATCATTCGCAGGAGCAGATTGCTGAATTGCGCATGCTGCTTCATTCCGGTGCTCCTTCGCGGCCAGATCCGCGGCGGCCCGGCTTCTTTGAAGTCGAAGGGCGTTTGAACATTTATTACGTTTTCAAATATCCTACGGGAACGAAAGTAATGCTGCTTGGTGTGTGGGATCGCGAAAGCGATCCTGTCGCAGAGCTCGTGGCTTGCACCTGTCCTGCCGCCTAATTTTCGCTTTTCTCTTGAGAGTGCAAAAATCTGAGAAGCGCTCCGGCTCAGCCGGGGCGCTTTTTAGTCTTGCTCTTCTTCGTCCAATTCCAAGGCTGCCGAATTGACGCAGTAGCGCAATCCAGTCGGCCGCGGACCATCGTCGAACACGTGCCCCAGGTGCGCGTCGCACCGGCTGCACTTCACTTCCGTCCGCGCCATTCCATGGCTGGCATCGGTTTCCGTCTCCACAGCCTCCTCCTTCGCCGGGGCATAGAAACTCGGCCACCCGGAGCCCGAGTGGTATTTGGTATCAGAACGAAACAACGGCTGCCCGCAGCAGACGCACTTGTAGACGCCAGGGGTATCCGTATCCTCATATTCCCCGGTAAAGGGAGGTTCCGTCCCCTTCTGGCGGGTCACATAGTACTGATTAGACGTAAGTTGTTTCTTCCACGCCGCTTCATCCTTGCGAATTTTCTCGCCCATTACTTTCCCCCGACTTCCGCGATTTTGGCCACTTTCTTGCACCCTCTTCCTTGCTATCAGATTCGGTGCAGCGCCTTGACGATTCACGGCGCGCTCCCACAGTCCCTGCACACTTAAATTCTAACTCGAAAGCCTCCATGCCAGAAAAGCTCGAGAATACTGGACATACTAAAAAGCCACAGTTGACACCGAACACGATTTTCTTTATTTTCTTAGTATGAACTCTCGGGCGCATCGCCACCATCATCATCACGGCCATACGCCGCGCCCGATGAGGTGTGCATAGAGTTTCGCAACACAAAGCACTCATCGGCCCGCTGGCGCAGTTAGCCCCAGCGGGTTTTTTGTTTTTCAGCGGTTGATTTCTGGGAGGCACGCAAGTGGAATCCGTGAACATCGACTTCGACAAATCCGGCGGGCTCGTTCCCGCCATCATTCAGGACCACCGCTCGGGTGACGTCCTGATGCTCGGTTTCATGAACTCCGTATCGCTTGCGGAAACGCAGCGCTCCGGCGAGGTAGTCTTTTTCAGCCGCTCGCGCAACAAGCTTTGGAAGAAAGGCGAATCCAGCGGCCACGTCCTCAAAGTGCGCGAACTCCGCGTCGACTGCGACGCCGACGCCCTACTCGTCCGCGTCGAGGCTGTCGGCCCCGGCGTCTGCCATGAAGGTTATCGCAGTTGCTTTTTCCGCAAGCTGGAAACCGATCGCACCGCAAAAATCACCGAAGAGCGAACCTTCGCGCCAGAAACCGTTTACAGCCGGCAGAAACTGGAGAAAAAACCATGAGCTGTCTAAAGCTCGGAATTCCCAAAGGCAGCTTGCAGGACGCGACGCTGGAGCTTTTTGCGCGTGCGGGCTGGAAAATCACGCTTAGCTCTCGCAGTTACGTGCCGACCATCGATGATCCTGAAATCGAATGCCTCATGGTTCGCGCGCAGGAAATGGCGCGTTACGTCGAAACCGGCGCGCTCGACGCCGGAATCACCGGCCACGATTGGGTCGTTGAAACCGGCGCGGCGGTTGACGAGCTTTCCGAGCTTGTCTACGCCAAGCAGCGCCTGGCTCGCGTTCGCTGGGTCCTAGCCGTTCCCGAAGATTCCTCCATGCGCGAGGTCCGCGACCTAGAAGGCAAAACCATCGCCACCGAAGTCGTGCAAATCACGGAAAAATATCTTGCGCGGCATGGCGTGAAAGCCCGCGTCGAATTTTCCTGGGGCGCCACGGAAGTCAAAGTCCCGCAACTGGCGGACGCCATCGTGGAAGTTACGGAAACCGGTTCGTCGCTGAGAGCCAATCGTCTTCGCATCGTCGACACCGTTCTTGAATCCGCCACTGTCTTCATCATGAACCGCTCTGCCGCCACGCAGCCGTGGAAGCGCGAGAAGGCCGAAAATCTAATCCTCATGTTGCAAGGCGCGATCGCCGCCGCCAGCAAAGTCGGCTTGCTTCTAAACGTTCACCGTGACGATCTTGCCGCCGTTCTCGGTGTCTTGCCGGCTCTCAAGAAACCCACCATTTCTACGCTCAGCGATCCCGATTGGGTGGCCGTAAACACCATCATTGAAGAAGCTGTGGTGCGCCAAATCCTTCCGAAACTCAAAGCCGCCAAAGCCCAGGGCATCGTCGAATATCCCTTGAACAAGATTGTGCTCTGATGCGCATCCTCAAACTTACCTCCGTCATCGAAACAAATCTTCTCCGCGCCCGCCAGCAGCGCGACTTGGAAGCCGAGCGCGTCGCCGGAGGCATCATCGCCGATGTCCGTAAACGCGGAGACGCGGCGCTCGCCACATGGACAACAAAACTGGATGGAATCGATCTCCGCCGAAGCAGGGTCTGGATCTCGCAACGCGAAATCACCACGGCGCGCAAGCAAGTCAGCCCGGAATTTCTCCGAGCGGTGCGCCATGCGGAACAAAATATTCGTCGCGTCGCTGAAAAACAATTGCCGCGCCCCTGGTCCCTCGAAGTCGAGCCTGGCGTAGCCATCTCTCAACTCGTCCGTCCCATCGAAGCCATCGGCTGCTACATTCCCGGCGGCCGCTTCGCCCTCGTCTCCACACTGCTCATGACCGTTGTCCCCGCGCAAGTCGCAGGCGTGAATCGGATCAGCGTGGTTTGCCCAAAACCGAATTCAGAACTCCTCGCCGCCGCACATTTGCTCGGCGTAACGCAAATCGCTCGCATCGGCGGCGCACAGGCCATCGCGGCGCTCGCGTACGGCACGCAGAGCATTCCGCGCGTGGATAAAATCTTCGGACCCGGCAATCGATTTGTGACCGCTGCAAAGCAGCTGGTCGGCAGCGATTGCGCCATCGATCTCCCGGCAGGCCCGACTGAAGCAATCATTCTGGCGGCAAAAGGCAATCCGAAATGGATCGCTGCCGATCTTCTCGCGCAGGCAGAGCACGCGCCGGATGCCGGAAGTTTTCTCGTGACGCCTTCCGTGAAGCTGGCGCGCGCCGTGGAGCAAGAAGTCACTGAGCAATTGACAAAGTTTCCGGCAGACAATCCGGCTCACGCATCCATGCTCGAGACAGGCGCAATTTTGCTCGCAACCTCTCTGGAAGCCGCTTGCGCCTTCTCGAACCGCTTCGCGCCGGAACACCTCAGTCTTCCGGACAATCCCGCCACGCTGCTCGAAAAAATCAGCGCAGCCGGCACAATCTTTCTCGGTCCTTGGGGCGCGCAGCCGCTGGGCGATTACATCAGCGGCAGCAATCACGTTTTGCCTACTGGTGGCTGGGCGCGCATGCGCGGCGGCCTCTCCGCCGCCGATTTTGTGAAGTGCATCAGCGTCCAAACTATCCAACGCCACGGTTTCAAACGTCTCGCCGACGACGCGGTAAGATTGGCGAAGGCCGAAGGCTTGCTCGCACACGCGAACGCTGTCGAGGCGCGCAGATGAAGGTCCGCAAATGAAACCGCAACTCCCCGTTCGACAAGCCATTCTTGATCGCCGCACGTACGAACCGCCAGGCGAGGGCCGAGCCGACAAACTTCGCCTCGACTTCAACGAAAACACTGCCGGCTGCTCACCCGCCGTCCGACGAGCATTGGCGAAACTCACACCGAAACTTCTCTCGATGTATCCCGAATATGAGCGTGGCACTCTTCGTCTCGCGCGTCATTTTCAAGTTGCACCCGAGGAACTCCTGCTGACCAATGGAGGCGATGAAGCGCTTCGTCTCTTCTTTGACGCGTTTGTCGATGCAGGAAGCAGCGTCGTGGTCTGCGAGCCCACTTTCCCGATGTACCGTTACTGGGGAGAAGTGGCGGGAGCGAAAATCGAAGTGGAGCGCTACGGATCCGCGATGGAATTTCCTCTCGACGGGGTGGTCCGGGCGCTTGCTTCTTGTCCTCGCGCTTTGTTCGTTTGTAATCCCAACAATCCGACGGGGACGCTGCTGCAAAAAGATGTTATCGAAACGATTCTGAAAGCCGCCACTCACACTGCCGTCGTCGTCGATGAAGCCTATGCCGAATTTTCTAGTCTCACGGTCATTCCATGGATCGAGCAATACCCGCAGTTGTTTATCGCGCGAACGTTTTCCAAGGCGGCCGGCCTCGCGGGCCTGCGCCTCGGCGCCGTCATCGCTTGCGCCGAATCTCTCGCGATCCTTCGCCGCGCGACGGCGCCCTTCCCTGTCAACGTAGCCGCGCTGGCCGCTGCGGAAGCGGCGGTCGGCGATTCCAAAACGATGAAACTGTACGTTAAAAATATCTTGCGGACGCGAGGCTGGTTCGAAGAGGAACTTCACAAACTCGGTGTGAGGACCTATTCGAGCGCGGGGAATTTCCTCCTGGCTGATTTCGGACCCGGCGGCTCCGAGATGTGCCGGAAGCTGCAAATCGAAGGTGTTCTGCTGCGCGATCGGGCGAAAGATATTGGTCCGGGCATGGTTCGCGTCAGCATCGGCACACAAAAAGAAATGGAGCGCTTGTTGAGACTTATCAAGCGTCACCGGTGAGCGCATGACACGCATCGCCAACATTCACCGCAAGACGAACGAAACGGACATCCGGCTGAAGTTGAATCTCGACGGCCGCGGAAAGTCTTGCGTCGCAACGGGCATTCGGTTTTTCGACCACATGCTCGACCTCGTGGCGCGTCATGGCGCGTTCGATTTGGAAATCGCGGCGAAAGGCGATCTCGATGTCGATCAGCATCACACCGTCGAAGACGTCGGCATCGCTCTCGGCGAAGCTGTGCTGAAAGCCCTCGGCTCAAAACGCGGCATTCTCCGCGCCGGATATTTTTTGATGCCCATGGATGAAACGCTTGCGGCCGCCGCCGTCGATCTCGGCGGACGGCCTTATTGCGTAGTCAATGCGAAAATCTCCGCAAAGCGCGTCGGCGATTTCCAAACGGAGTTAACCGAGGATTTTTTCCAGGGTTTCGCGCAAGCCGCCCGCGCGAATGTCCACTTGCGTGCACTCTACGGCCGCTCGTCTCATCACCAAGTCGAAGCCATTTTCAAAGCCTTCGCGCGCGCGCTTCGTTTCGCCGTCTCCCGCGATAAACGGCTTCGCAGCGTTCTCCCCAGCACAAAAGGCCTTCTATGAACGTCACGCTCATCGATTACGGCGCGGGCAACGTCACGAGTGTCGAACGCGCACTGCAACGTCTCGGCGCTGCGAGCCAGCGCTCCCATTCGCCGGAGTGCATTGCAAAAGCCGAAGCTCTGCTCCTCCCAGGCGTTGGCCACTACGCCGCGTTAATTCGCGCGCTCGATGAGCGCGCTCTACGCGCGCCACTCCTAGATGCCATCAAGCGTGGCGTTCCCTTTCTCGGCGTCTGCCTCGGTCTACAAGCGCTTTATGAAACTAGCGACGAAGCTCCCGAACTCTCTGGGCTGCATCTTCTGCCCGGCCCCGTCCGTTCCCTTCCCGCAACCGTCAAGCTCCCCCACATGGGATGGAACCAACTCAAACTCTCTCGCCCTTCGCGTCTTCTCCAAGGCATTTCCGCCGACGCGTATTTTTATTTCGCACATTCCTTCGCCGCCACCAACGTCAACGGAGAAGCCGTTGCTCTATGCAACCACGGCGCGGATTTCGCAGCCGTCATCGAAAAACAGAATATCTATGCCGTCCAATTCCACCCGGAAAAGAGCGCCGACGCAGGCGCGCAACTTCTCCGAAACTTTCTGAGGCTCGCCGCATGAGCCTCGCGCACCGCATCATTCCCTGCCTCGACACCGACGGCGAGCGCGTCGTCAAAGGCGTGAAATTCGTGGGCCTGCGCGATGCTGGCGATCCCGTTGCTCTTGCCGCTCGCTACAACGCGGAAGGCGCCGACGAACTGGTCGTCCTCGACATCGCCGCTTCTCGCGATCGCCATCCCACGTTTCTCGAAACCATTCGGCGCGTCGCCGCCGAACTGGCCATTCCGCTGACCGCGGGCGGCGGCATTCGCGCGCTGGACGACGCCCGCGCAGTCATCCGCGCCGGCGCCGACAAAGTGACCGTCAACACCGCGGCCGTCGCGCGCCCCGAACTCATCTCCGAACTCTCGCGCGAATTCGGCGCGCAAGCCGTCGTCCTGGCCATCGACGCAAAACGCCTTAACGATCGTTGGGACGTTATGGTCCGCGGCGGCCGCGAATCTGCAAATCGCGACGCGATCGCGTGGGCACAGCAAGGCGTCGAACTCGGCGCGGGCGAAATCCTTCTCACTTCCGTCGATCGCGACGGTACACAGCTCGGCTTCGACACGCCGCTTACGGCTGCCATCTCGCGCGCCGTCTCCGTTCCCGTAATCGCATCCGGCGGCGCAAAACTTCCCGAACATTTCGCGCAAATCTTTTCCGGAGGCGCTGCCGACGCCGCGCTTGCCGCTTCCATCTTCCACGACAACGTGCAATCCATCCGCGAACTCAAGCAATATCTGGCGGCACGCAATATCGAGGTCCGCCTCCCATGCTAATTTCCTGTCCTCATACTGATCTCCCTGCCTTGAAAGCAACGACGCCACGAGCGATCGGCTCTCTGCGAATCTCTGTTTACTCTGCGCCTCTGCGTTATCCTTTTTCGGCTCGTCACTTCTACAATTGCAACTTTGCCGCCGAGCCCCTTCTCCCATGCTGATTCCCTGCATCGATCTGCAAGGCGGGCAAGCCGTACAGCTCGTCCACGGCCGCAAACGCGAACTCGCCGTCGCCGACGTCTTCGGCCTCCTCGAAAAATTCGAAGATCACGAATGGCTACACATCATTGACCTCGACGCGGCGATCGGCACCGGAGACAACAACGGGCTCGCCCGCGAACTCTGCCTTCACGCCCGCAAGCGCTACAAATTCAAAGTTCGCGTCGGAGGCGGCATTCGAACAATTGCTCGCGCACAAGAAATCGCCAAGTGGAGCGCCGACCAAATCATCATCGGCAGCGCCGCTTTCCGCGAAGGCAAAATCAACACTCGCTTTCTGCTCCAGCTTACAAAAAAACTTTCCGCCGTTCGAATCGTCATCGCTCTCGACACCGCAAGAGGCCACATCACCATCCATGGCTGGCGCCGTAAACTCGCCCTTCGTCCCGAGGAAGTCATGCCGCAACTTGAATCATCCTGCGCCGCGTTCCTTTGCACCGACGTCGACCGCGAAGGCACCATGTCCGGCGCAAATCTCGACTGGTTTCGCAAACTTCGCGCCGCAACAAAACATCCCATCATCGCCGCCGGCGGAATCAAATCCCGCCGCGAAATCTCCGCCCTCGAAAAAATCGGCATGGACGCCGCGGTAGGCATGGCCATCTACAAAAACCGTCTCCGCTGAATTGTTTCCCTCGTTTCTTTTCTCTGTTTTTGACTCCTCAATGTTTTTCTTCTCTGCGCTCTCTGCGGACTCTGTGCTAAACAAACCTGTTGCTTCGCCAAAATCGATCCACGGGCCACGAATTAATCACATGCGTCCATCCAAACTTGAGGTACGATACGCAACCATGCGAAAAGCAATCTGGTTGCCCCTTTTTCTTCTTTCGTTCTGCGGCGCAATTCACGCGCAAACGCCCGAGCCATCCTCCGATTCCCTGCTGTTCACGCTCAAGTCGCTCGGCAACAACGTCTATGCCGCCATCGACAAGCCGAAAAGCAGCGCCGGTTCGAACGCCGGCTTCGTAATAGGTGATGATAGCGTCGCGGTGATCGACACCTTCGAAGATGCCAAGGCCGCGAAACAGCTCCTTGCGGAAATTCAGAAGCTCACCAAGCTGCCCGTGAAATTCGCGATCAACACGCACTACCATCTCGATCACGTCGCGGGCAACGCCGTTTTTGCGGAGACAGGAGCGGTGATTGTGGGCCACAAAAATATTCGTGCGTGGATTCACACGGAAAATCTGAAATTTTTTGGCAAGAACATCAAGCCCGAACAAAAAGCCATGATCGAGGCGCTCGTCGCCCCGGAAGTTGTCTACGATTCCGGCATCGAATTATATTTGGGATCGCGGAAAATCTTGGTGCGCAGCTTCCCGGGCCACACTGGCGGCGATTCCGTCGTCATTATTCCCGACGGTCAGGTCGTCTTCACCGGAGATCTTTTTTGGAAAAAAACGCTGCCGAATCTGATCGATGCGTCAACGAATAAGTGGATCGCGACGGATGCGAAGCTGGCAGCGGACGAGCCCCGCGCCACGTTCGTGCCCGGCCACGGAGACATCGGGAACGTCTCCGACGTCCAGGAATTCGGCGGCTACCTCGCGGATTTGCGCGGCATGATGGCTCAGCCGGTGAAAGAAGGCCTGACGGGTGATGCGCTCGTGAATGCCGTGCTTCCCGGCTTGAAGCAAAAATACGGCGACTGGAACTTCTTCGATTATTTTGCCAAGCGAAATGTCCTAGACATGGAAAAAGAGCTGCGCGGCAACAAGCAAATTCCACAGCCTGCAGCGGAATAGTTTGGAAACTTGTGGCCGAAGAAGTTTGCTCTGAGCGCTCCCTCTTTTTTCGGACAACGCTTTTCTTACCCTATCTCAAATAGGCGTCCGTGATGTACTGCTGCACCATGCGCTGCGTATTGAAGAAAGAACCATTGATGGCGATGGCGTGCTGCATGATTTGCACGTACAGCCGAGGCTCTTTGTAGAACATCGGAAGGATGACGTTTTCCAATTTCCAGTAGAGTGCTTCGGCCTCTTTCGTATTGTCCGTGGCGACGTCCTCCGGGTCCATCGAGCGCCGTGGCTCTCCAATCGACCATCCGGTGACGCCTTCGATGTGGCCTTCCGCCCACCAGCCGTCGAGGATGCTCAGGCTCGGAACTCCATTGAGCGCCGATTTCATGCCGCTTGTGCCGGAGGCCTCCAGAGGAAATTGCGGCGTATTGAGCCAAAGGTCCACGCCGGAAGTCATTTTGCCGCCGAGATCGAGATTGTACTCGTCGAGGAAAACAACGGGAACGGCTTTCCGCAGCGCCTTCTTCGCGTGGAAAATGTGCCGGATGATATCCTTGCCGCCACCGTCGTTGGGATGCGCCTTGCCCGCGTAGATGATCTGAAAATGTCCGGCATTCTTCGCGATCTGGCGCAAGCGGTCCAAATCCGAAAGGATGAGGTCCGCGCGCTTGTATCCCGTCGCGCGGCGCGCAAAACCAATCGTGAAGACCTCTTCGTCCAGCTGGAGACCGGTTTTTTCTCGCACGGCTTCGAGAAGCGCGTGTTTGGCGATGAGATGCGCGGACCAGACTTCTTCGGGGAGAAGCCCGAGTGCGCTTCTGAGACTGTAGTTATCTTCGCGCCATTGCGCGATTTGGCGGTCGAAGAGCTGCTGAAAAGCGGGCGATGTCCAGGTTCCCGCGTGAACGCCGTTGGTGATGGCCTCAATCGGAACCTCCGGAAACATCTGGCGCGATGTGACGCCGTGTTGTTTGGCCACGCCGTTAACGTAGGTACTGAGGCTCAGCGCCAGATACGTCATGTTCAGATGCGCGCCGCTCGCGGCGGCTTCTTGTAAATTCGGATAGTTCTGCTCGGTTTGCAGAGAGCGCTTCACGAGCTCCGCGACGGAAGCGTCCTTGAGATCGAAGAATTTGCTTTGCTGCGGAAAGACGCGAGTTAGGTATTCGATTGGGAAGCGGTCGTGGCCGGCCGGCACCGGCGTATGCGTCGTAAAAACACATTTGGCGCGGACTCTTTCGATGTCCTCGCCATTGATGGCCGTGCGCCCGGCTTTGACTGCTTCTTCGCCGAGCAATTCGAGAGAGAGCAGCGCGGCATGCCCCTCGTTCATGTGATAGCGTGTGAGGTCCTCGTATCCAAGCGCGCGGAGCATGCGCACGCCGCCGACCCCGAGCAAGACTTCCTGGCACAACCGGTAATACGAATCGCCGCCATACAGCCCGCCAGTGAGGTTGCGGTCCCACTCCGCGTTGGATGGAAGATCGGCGTCGAGAAAATAGACCGGGACGTTGAAGCCGCGAACGCCTTTAACGTCATAGCGCCAGGCCCGAAGTTCAACGCGGCGATTTTCCAAAGGTACGGTTACCCGCGTGTTTTCTTCCTTAAGAAAATTCTCGACGTTCCAAACTACCGGCTCTTCCGTTTGAGAGCCGTCTTCGGCGAGATGCTGAGAAAAGTATCCCCTCCGATAGAGGAGCGAGACGGCCACCATGGGCAGGCGGAGATCCGCGGCGGCGCGGATGGTGTCTCCGGCAAGAACGCCCAGGCCGCCGCTATAGCTCGGCATGGCGTTCTCGAGCGCGATCTCCATGGAAAAGTAGGCGACAAACCGTTTAACTGAATTCGCGTGCGTGGACATCTCTCTCGTTTCTCCGCTGGGCGCCTTCCGAGCAGCCATGCAGGAAAAATGGTCACCGATTGGCCTTCAATTGTCGGAGAAATGCGCGACTCAATCAAGCGACTAGACATTGATTGTTGCCATGTGCATTTCGCTCGGGTTGCAGCCTCTGCGCTCCGAGCATGGGGGAGACAGGCAGAAATGCCTGTCCGCCTTCCACGCGTTTCCATTGGTCAGTTCCCTTTCCCTGGCGTCTCGTGCGCGGACGCGGGGTGAGCCTGGGGCGTCGGCCTGGTGAGTAGATCGACGTACTCCTTGTAGAACTTTTCCTTATCGAGATCTTTCTGGACTTCGACGAGGGACTCGCCCATTCCGGGTTGATGGCCGGGAGTCCAGGCGAGAGTGTCGCCGTAAGAGGCGCCATGGTCGACTTCCACATCGACGTATAGCTTTTGCGATTTGGTGATGAGGCTGGGGTCCAGCCAGGCGACGGCGGCGAGTTCGTCCCAGAGATAATTTGCTTCCGCGTATTTCGCGACATACTGCGCGGCGGGCGCGGGGCTTTTGGCGATCTGGTCGATCAGGGTTTTCTCCATGCGCGTCTTGACGGAAATATCCACCGTGGTGAGAACGAAGCGCGGCCAATGCGCATGGAGCACGGCGTGAGAAGCCTCCGGATCCATCCAAAAATTAAATTCGCGGCGCGGGCTGAAATTGAATTCAGGGTCGTCGGTCTGGGGATTCAAGCTGCCGCCCATGACGATCAACTCCTTCGTGAGTTCGGAGAATTGCGGGTCCAGAGCGATGGCCAGGGCGAGATCGGTCATCGGCCCGGCGGCATAAATGGTGACATCGTGCGGGTACTTGTGGACCATGCGGATCATAAAATGCGCGGCATCTTCGGTGGAGGCCTTGGTTGTGGGAGCGCCTTCGGGCATGGGCGGAATTTCGTAGGGGCCGTGGACGGCATGACCACGGGCAAAATTCCAGGCGCCTTGGTAAATGATTTTGCCGTAGAGCGTCTCCCACCTGGCGATGTACTCCCTGGAGCTTACGAGGGGAAAGACGGCGCCGGGGACGACGGGGATATCCGTGCGGCCGATGATTTCGAGCAGGCGGAGGGTGTGCTGGACTTCTTCGTCGCGCCAGGCGTCGCCGGTGAGGACGGTTATGCCAAGGACATCGGTGTCGGGGGAATTGACGAGCGCAAGGATGGATTGCATATCCGTGCCTCCGGGACCGGCGCAATCCTGGTCGATGATGACCTTGCGTTTGGTCTGCGCCTGCGCGGGCAAAGCAAGAAAGCTACATAGCATGAGGAGCAATGCGGCACAGGAGCGTAAGGGAAAAAGCAGATCCCTCGCTTTGCTCGGGATGACACCGTTGCGCCTGACTAAGAAGCGAATCGACTGGATTCTAGTTAACAAATTGCCCCCCTCCCCCCACCTTTTTTCGTAAGTGCGGATTATAAAGGGTTTTAAGTCCTTTGTTTTTGGAAGTGCGGATTCTAAATGAGTTATGGGCGAATTTCTCGCAAGTGCGGATTCTAAAGGACTTAGTGACTGGCGGTTCGCGACTAGTGACTGGTGGAAGAAAAGTAGGAGACGATTAGAGGGATCCGAGATGCCGGAACAGAGCACGCACCAAATATAAAGGGAGAGGGAGAATGCGAGCGGGAGTGAGTGGAGCGCGAGGATTCCGAGTTGAGCGTCAATGACCACAGGCCATGGTAGCACGGTGTTTACCGACTGTCTATATTAAAGTTAATGTTATTCGAATGACCTGTGGAAAACTTCTCCGCGGGGGACGAAAGAGCAGACGACCTCAGAAAGGCGTCCCCGTTCGGGAGATTGGAGGGTGAAAGCATCCAACCCGGAAGCAGGGGGCGGAGAGATTGGCGCTCGAACTCACCGAGCGATTCGCGAATTCTGGTGAGGCCACGCCGCACCAAAATTCGCTATTTGCCTGCTAGCCACCAGAGGTGGTCACCTTCCACTTGAACTTCGACGGCGCTGCCGTCCTCCAAGCCGAGTGAGGAACGGAAGTGAATTTGTCCCATCAACTCGAGATAAGCTTTGCCGTGAAACTGTCCTGCACCGATCTCGTGAGAATCAGGCCGCATGATCAGGCCTTTGTAGCCTGCCACCAAACAGCGCTGGAATTTGATGGTCTCTCCTAGGTTCGTCTGCTGATTTAGCGGATATTCGCCGGGAAGCACGCGAGCGTAGGCGCACACAATATATTCTTCGGGAATGATTACGTTTAAGGTGCCACGGACGAGGTTGCCAAGACCTGTGCGGGCCTGGATCAGTGCCATAACAGGATCGAGATTGTGGGCGGCCACGCCGTAGCCCTTAGTGACGGCGCCGTGGAAGATTTTCATGGATGGTCCTTGATGGAAGGTAACACGAAAATGGAAGGATTCTTGAACGGAGCCGCGGGGTCGAGGGGGCGCAAAAAGAGCGGCCCGCGGTGCTTGCCGCGGGCCGGGAGGGAACGGCCACCCTTGGAAGGGTGACCCTACTAGAATGTGAGCTTGAGGCCGAACTGGACGAGGCGCGGATTGTTTACCGTCGAGTTGACGGAGCCGAAGCCGGGAGCGCTGATGTCGTTGACCGGCATGCCGAATTGCGCATGGTTGAAAAGGTTGAAGAATTCCGCGCGGAAATTCAGGCCCATGTTTTCCCAAGGAAGCGCGAATTGTTTGATCACGGAGAAGTCGGTGTTGACGAAATCCGGACCGTAGACGGGAACACGGGAAGCGTTGCCCAACTGGCCGACAGGGGGCGCGACAAAGCAGGCGGAATTAATCCATTGAAGCTGGCTGTGGCTGGCGGCGTAGGGATTGCAACCAGCAACCTGGTTCGGGCGGTTGAAGTTGTTGCCGTTGCCGCCGTTGTTGAAAGAGACGCCGGACTGGTTGGTGCTGTCGATGAGGGGAACGGGGAACCCAGAAGTAATTTTTTGGATGAGCGTCAGTTGCCAGCCCCCGAGCAGAGAGTTGGTGAAGTGATTCCAGTCAGAACCATACTTCTTGCCCCTGCCGAAAGGCAAATCGTAAATGACGCTGGCGGTGAAATTGTTGTTGAGGTCGATCTGAGACAAAGACCAATCGAGCGTCTGCCAGTTGGGGAGCGGGAAGTAGGGGGCGCTCAGCAAAGAGCCCAGACCGTCGGAAAGACCGTTGTCATAAGTGTGAGAGTAGGTGTAAGCAACCAAAGCGTAGATGCCGTACTTGGGAGTTTTGGTCTCGGCCTTAATTTGCAGGGAGTTGTAGGTAGTTTTGCCGAGATCGCCGAACTCTAAGACAGCATTGCCGTTGGGCAAGGTGTATGGGGTAACGTAGGGAGCTCCGCCGGGGTTGCAACCGATGGTGTATGAGCCGCCAGTGCAGGCCGTCGGGCCATTGGCGGTGTTGAGGTTGTTGCCGCCCACCAGGATGTGGTTGCCCCGCGAACCGGCATAGCCCGCCGTCAAGACGATATTCCCCGGTATCTGGCGCTCGATGTTCACGTTGTACTGCTGCACGATGCCAAGTTTGAAGTTCGTGGGTTGGTAAAAGAGTGTTCCCGTGAAGGTGGAAAGGCTGGGCGGGGTAGTATAAATCGGAAATCCTTGAGTGGTGGTAACGCCGGTAACCGCCGGGGCGCCCGGTCCGGTCAACGAGGCGCAGTATGAAGTGGAAGTGGGGCAGCCAACTGGTGTGGTTGGCCCGAACATGATTCCGGAATTTTGTGCCAACCCAAAATTATCGCCTTCGGCAAAGAACGGAGGATTCTGCCAGAGGCCTTGGGCACCCTGGCTCCAAGCGGAATCGTGATAGATGGAATAGCCACCGCGGAGCACGGTTTTGTCGCTGCCGAGTACCTTCCAAGCCGCGCCGATGCGCGGCTCAAAGGCCGTCCAATTCCTGTTTACCCCGGCCGAGGAGCCCACGCCCTTCTGATTGGCAACGAGAAGCTGGCCCGCGCCGCCGATCGCAGGGACGAAGTCCGCCATACGCCCACCGACCTCGCTGATGGGAGTAGTGAGATCCCACGCCAGGCCTAGATTGAGTGTGAGGTCTTTCGTGATTCTCCAATCGTCCTGGACGTATGGGCGGTAGATTTTCCAGCGACGGCCGGTAACGGGGCCGTTGAAGGTCTGATCGTGCAGAGACACGCCGACTAAGCCGAGAACCAGATCCGCTTGCGGATTGCCGGGAATGCTCGAGGTGGCGTTGCTAAAGCCGGAGAAATCGCCAATCGCGCCAGGAATCCAGAATCCGTCCTGGAAGGCTTCGGTACCGACGTTCATTTGATTTGCGCGAACATCAATTCCGACCTTGAAGTCGTGCTTGCCGCGAATCAAATCGAGGGAATCATCAAACGTAAAGATATTGGTTCCACCCTGGAAGGGAGAGTAGCCGCGATCACCCACAGACCAATAGCCGCCTGTAAGCAAGGTACTGACCAAGCCGCAGCTATAGGCTCCCGGCGTGCACTTCGCGCTGCTGCCAAGGCCGCTGCAGCCCAGGTTCGCGCCTGGAATGTTGAGCTTCGCGGATGCGCAACTTCCCGTGCCCTGCGAAGTGATGTAGTCGAAAATGCGGTTGTAACCAAAGCTCGCCTGATTCACGGTCGTAGGTGAGAAGACGTGGGTCTCGCCGATGGCGATGTTGCGGGCGTGGTTGATGATGCCCTGGTTGCTGCCGAAGGCGTTGGCCTCGGCAAATCCGCCGGTGAAGCCGCCGGGAATGTAGGAGACGGCGTCGTCGTAGCTAAAACGGGCGAAGAGAGTGTCGCCGGCCGACAGGGTGTGGTCCAAACGGATGTCAAACTTGGTTTCATCGAGCGCGCGCACAGGCTCGCTCAAGAAGTTGAATCCCTGAGCGGCATTGTTGGCGTTTGGCACGGGGTAGAAGTTAAGCAGAGAGGCACCGATGCTGTTGACCAGGCTGGCGGGTATTTTTGCGCACGGAGTCCCGCGTGCCTGGCTGCCATTCGCGGCGGCAGGCAGGGGGTTGCCGCTGGCATCGCACTGGAAATAGATATTTGGAAAGTTGGCCGGGTTCGTCGAAGTTCCGAGCATATTCGGGTTGACGATGCCAGGTACCGTAACGGGATTTCCGCCAACCATCACTGTGCCGTTTACGGGATTGCCAAAAGGATCGTTCGTGAAATCCGCAAAGGGCTGTGTTGCGCTCGGCCGCATCGCCAGGCTGGGGACCAACCCCGTAAACGTCTCGCCGCGGCGCTGTGATTTTTGTTCGCCGTCGACGAAGAAGAAGGTTTTGCCCTTACGAATCGGTCCGCCGATGGAACCGCCATACTGGTTTAGATTGAATTTTTCCGGGGAGGTGGCAAAGAAGCTCTTGGCATCCAGTGAGGTATTGCGCAGGAACTCGAACAAGGATCCGTGGAATTCGTTGGAGCCGGATTTTGTTGTGACCAGCACGGTGGGTCCAGCGCGAGTGCCGTATTCGGCGGAGTAGTTGTAGGTCAAAACCTTGAATTCCTGAATGTCATCGATCGAGGAAAAAGTCCCGATACCGCCGGCGGTCAATTCGTTGTTGTCTACGCCATCCAGCAGCCAATCGGTGCTGTTAGGGCGGGAACCGCCGACGGACAGGGAGAAGGAGCCGCGTGCGGCCACCTCGCTGTCAGCGCCGCTGGTGAAAAAACTACCGGGATTGGTCTCTTGGGAAGTGCCGGGGGTGAGAGTGGCGAGCTGGACGAAATCGCGGCCGTTCAGAGGAAGTTGAGAAACTTCCTGGGCGGTGATGACTTGGCCGAGAGAGGGATTGGTGGTTTCGACGGCGACCTCGGAAGCGGAGACTTCCACAATCGAGGAGACGGACGACGGCGAGAGCGTAAAATCGAGTTCGCGGGCTTCGTCAACCTGGAGGCGAAGGTCCTTACTTTCGATGGTTTGAAAGCCCTGAAATTCGACGCGCAGCGTATATATCGAAACGGGAAGCAAAGGGATCAGGTAATGGCCAGCATCATCGGTTATTGCTTCGCGAGAGACACCGGTGCCTTGGGAAGTGGCGGTGACCTTGGCGCCCGAGATAGCCGAGCCGGATTTATCCAAGACGGTGCCGGAAAAACTGCCATTCGCTTGTGCGTAAAGAGCCGGAGATAGAAGAAGCGCGAGCGCGCAAACCAAAAGTAGAAAAAGTGTTCTGAACCTCATGTGTAACACCCCTTTCGACAACTCTTGTTCAAAGCGATAGCGATTTGCCAGTCCCCGACGTTTAATTCACCGCTTGACCGCGGCAGAAAAGCTTCCACCCTGCTGAGCTGCAGGCCTTAAAGCGGCAGTACATCCCGGCAGCCTCCTACTTGACTTGAACAGGGCCAGGGTCGATGTATTTAACCGGATGGTTAAATAGCGCCCGCCCGCCATTGGTTTCAAATGATAGGCGCGACCGGAACGTTTTAATGCTAAAGAACTGCGGTGCGGGGTCGTGGCACATACCGCGGAAAAAATCTCTCCGCCGGGCCGCCAATGTGAACAGATATTGACATTTTTCAGGACCGCCCCCACTTGCACCAGTGGCCGTAGGCTAGCGTCCAGTCGAGAGAGGTGTCAAGACAAAAGTAAGGTTTGGGAAGTGTGCAGTGGAAGACTCTCTAGGAGACTTTTTGTTCTTGGAATGGATTCAAAATTTTGATGATGGAGGCGGGGCCGAAGAGAATTTTCGGGGGAGTGTGAAGATGCGCTGAAATTGGGTTTTGCAGAAACGAGAATGGCGCGGATGTCGGCTATAATCACGCAGCGTGAGCGCGAAAAACATTTTGGATGACGTGCGCGTCGTGGAGATGAGCGAAGCGCTGGCAGGGCCTTACTGCGCGATGCTGCTGGGGGACTTCGGCGCGGACGTGATCAAGGTCGAGCGGCCGGGCGCGGGCGATCAGTCGCGCGGATGGGGACCGCCGTTTGTGAGCGGCGAGTCGGCGTATTTTCTTGGAGCGAACCGGAACAAGCGTTCCGTTGCGTTGAATTACGATCATCCGATCGGAGCGGAGGCACTGGGGAAGCTGATCGCCGCGGCGGATATTTTCGTTATTAATCAGCCTTCGATGGCTTCGTTGCAAAGACGCGGAATTGATGCGGGGACGCTTTGCGCGAAAAATCCGCGGCTTATCTACTGCAGCATTACGGGATACGGCTTTACGGGACCGAAAGCGGGGCGGCCTGGCTACGACATCCTCGCGCAGGCAGAGGCCGGGGTGATGAGCTTCACCGGCGAGCCGGACGGCGGGCCAATGCGCTACCCGATTGCGATTGCGGACATGACCTGCGGGATGTATGCCGCGATGGGAATCTTGGGGGCGCTCTATGCGCGCGAAAAAACGGGGCGCGGGCAATTTTTGGATATGGCGCTGTTCGATTCGCAATTAACCTGGCTGGCCAATATCGGAAGCAGCTATTTGAATGCCGGAACTTCGCCCAAGCGTTGGGGCAACGCGCATCCGAGCATCGTGCCGTATGAAATGTTTCGCGGCGGGGATGAAAGGTGCTTTGTATTGGGCGTGGGGACGGAAGCGCTGTGGAAGAAATTTGTGCGGTTGATGGGGATGGAGAGTGGTGTTGGGCAAGAAGATCGATTCCACACTAACGCGCTGCGGACTGAGAATCGGGCCGCGTTGATTCCCATTTTGCAGAAGAAATTTGAGGAGCGCAAAGCGGCCGCGTGGCTTGAGCAGTTGGCGGAGGCGGAAATTCCCGCGGCGCCGATCAACACTGTGGAAGAGGCGTTGAACGAGGCGCAGACGAAGGCGCGTGGCATGATTGTACAACTCGAACATCCGGCGTTGGGAATGGCGCGGAGCGTCGGGAACCCGATTAAGTTTTCGGAGACGCCAGTGAGTTACCGGTTGCCGCCGCCGTTGCTGGGTGAACATACGAGCGAAGTATTGCAGGAGCTTGGTTATTCGGAGGAGGAAGTGCGGGGGATGGCGTCGAACGCAATGTGACCCGATTATTCCGCGAGGCGGTCGTGGTGGCTGAGGATCCAAGCGCTGCGCAGCGCAGTGGCCGTGAAAAAATTTCAAGCTACACGCCCAGCCGATTAAATCAACGCCGATGGTTCCTTTGAGCAAACCGGAGAAAGAATACGGGAAGCGAACACGCCTCGCATCAGATGTTCCCGGGATGCGAGCGACGCTTGCCTGATGCGCCGCTCGCGTCCTTTTCGATCAGGCGTGGGAAGCGGGAGCATTCTTTGCTTGCGCGCTGAGGATTTCCATCGCGCGCTCGAGCAAGCTCTCAAATTCGCAGCGTTCGATTCTCGGACCGGGGTGAGTGACACTCTGGCTCTGCGTGGGTGCAATGGAAGTTTGCTCGTCTGTCTGAAGATTGGAAGGATCTAGATTCACCGAAACACCCCTTGCAAGAGAATTGCCGGACTTTGAATAGTGTCGGGCAGAGTGGATTCGTTTCACGCTGCAGTAGGGCTTCGGAGGTGGACGAAGCGAAGGCCCAAGTACAGCCAAATACTGACTGTGAAGCGACCCGTGCGTCAGGAGCCAGCGTAAAGTTGAAAGGGCGCCCAGTAGTAGGGCTTGCGGAAGACGCTGTCTGAGTGCAGAAGAGAAAGCTTTGATGCGCGTAGGGCGGAAGCAGGATCCTCTCCGTGGCTTAGACCATCGTAGAGCGTGTCCATAAGCTGGGGAGTGGAGGCGTCGCTGACTTCCCAGAGGGCGCCAATGACATTGTGAGCGCCAGCGCGCAGGAACGCCCAGGAAAGGCCGACGAGTCCTTCTCCCGAATAGGCGCGCGTGCCCGCGCCGTTACACGCTGAGATGGTGACGAGATAGGCTGAGAGATGGTGTTTAACGATGTCTCGCGCATAGAGCTTGTAGGTATCCTCGTCTTTCTCATTACTGAGAATGACGGCAGATTCGAGCGGGCGAGCCCGGCTGGCCGTGCCATGCGTTACAAAATGCAGATAGGCGAATTGTTCCGGCTTGCTGCTCAGATAGGCGGCTGGGGTGGCCTCGCTGCCAGAAAGAACTTCGCGGCGTTGCGGAAGGAAATATTTTTGGACGCGCTGCATTTCTGGGGCGGCTTGCGGCAGCGCGCGAAAATCGGCGTTTGGAGAAACTGTGTTGCCTACAAGGAAGAGGCTCCTCTCTTTCGGATTGGGCCTAGTCGCCGCTGAAGCGAGAAGTGTCAGGGAGCTCGCCGTGGTCACAGTCACGTCTTCGATCCAGTAGTGCGGCTTGGGGACGGGCACGATCAACGTTTCAAAGTTCAGAGCGTAGAGACTCCCGTCGGGAAGCAGAATGACGCGCGAGCCTTGCGGGATCAAGTTCTTCGCCGGCTCGACGAGCAGTTCGTACAGTTTGCGCCCGGCGGCATTGGCGGTCTCGATCGGATCGCGCGAGCCAAGCAACGCGCCCCGGTAGGACTCTACGAGCGTATCCAATTCTGCCTCGGGCGGCAGGGGGAAAACGTAGACTTTGGAAGGGGTAACGAGCCATAGATAGCCGCGCTCGCGACCTAGCCAGTAAAAGAGCAGGGGAGCATGCAGGCGCTGCGCGACCTCCTGCGGGCGAAAGCCTCTTGATGCAGCCGAAATGGATTTTGGCGCGGCCCCGAGGCCCTCTTCCAGAGTGCCCGCGCGGGCAAGCTCTGCTGCACGAAGCGCGTCAAGCGTGCGGCCCTGGGCTGTCAGGAATCCGATGTAATCGTCATAGAATTCGATCGCGCTGGTAAGAAACGATACGCGAAATTCGTCGCGATGCACGCCGGCCCGCGCGTTTTCAATGGTGCTGATGGCCCGCTGAAATTGGGCTTCTGCCTTGGCGGAAAAGCCTTCGTCGGCGTAGACCCGCGCTAGGCGAGCCTGAGCCTGCCACCGGAGTGGCGTTTCCACGCTCTGATCGCGGATCACACCTTGAAGAGTTTCCTCAGCATCGCGATATTGCTTCTTGCTTGCCGCCACGCGTCCCGCGATGATCGTGGATAACGCAATGCCAGACTGATCGAGACCCGCTCGTTCAATCTCTAGCGCCTTGTGATTGTACGTTTCGGCCAGGGCCGCCCGGCCGGTGGCAAGCGCAATTTCGGACAGCGTATTCAGACAATTCGTCACCGTCGCTTTGTCGTCCATCGAATCCGCAAGGGATAGCGCCTGTTTCGAAATCGCTTCTGCGTCCGCGAGTCGCCATTGTTGGTAGTAAACGTCGCCCAGGCTAGTTAGCCAGTAGACGCGATTCCCTGTGCGGCCGGCTTCTCCGGAAACCCTCTCGGCTTGCTTAAAAAAGGTTTCCGCGTTCTCGAAGTCACCCACGACCTGATAGTTCCAGCCCATGTTGCCCAGAGCCAGTGCTTCCGACGAGCGCGTCCCAAGTGCTTCAGACTTTGTTAGTGCAACCTTGTACCAGTCAATCGCTTCATCGTAATGCTCTTCCCCCATCGCGACATTTCCCAAGCTCCCCAGCGCATTCACCTCGAGAAAGTCGAGTCTCACTTCACGGGCTATCGACAGTGCGCGACGAAAGGCGTCTGCCGCCGGTACATACCTTTTGCGAGTTAGTTCAAGTGTTCCGCGCGCCTGAGCGACGTCGGCCGATAGGGCGGGCTGGACTGAGCCCGCTATTTCTTCTGCTGACTTGAGCTCTTTCTCAGAAGCATCAAATTGTTGCAAAAAGGTGTAATCGAGGCCGCGCACCATCGTCCGGCGAGCGGCAATTTCAGTTCGCGCGAGGGAAGCGGGGACGTCATCGTCGAGTAATTTCAAGGACTCGGTGTACGAACCTTGCAAAAGGAGGATGTGTGCCTTCTGAACACGAAAGCGCCACGCGGTGCCTGTGTCCTTCGAGTCATACCTTCGATACGCCGCATCGGCGTCTCGCAAAGCCGCGTCTAACTTTCCTCGTTGGACTTCTTGCCGGATTTCTTGGTAAGTGGAGTCCGCGGAACGCCGTGCACGGCAACCGCCGGATAACAAGCACGCGAATACAATGGCACTTAGGGCCGCGCTTCCTAAGGTGTCGGCGGCCACGGCTGGCCCTGCGAAAGAACCTCGGGGCCGGCGGCTATTCCGCCGCTGGGCGAGCCCAGTTTGAGGCGAATCATCGTCAGAGTGCGTGTGCCGGGAACGGCAAATACCTCGGCTAGGGCAACCTCTCCGAAGTGGGGAATGCGCAAGATGTGGCCTTTTATCTCCACTCCCGGCAAGCTCGTCTCGATTTTTTCGACCAAAGAGCACAGGATGGTCCCGTCGTGCGTGGCTACTATTCTCCCGGAATTCTTAAGGCTTGCAACGGCTTTCGTCAAATCTTCGTGCGTGGGATTCTTCAAGAACAAATCGTGGTGCAGCGTAACTTTGACCGGATGGCCGCCGATGCGCAGATTATCGAACTCGCTTCCGAGGGCAATGATATGCGTTTCCTTCTGTCCGTGCTTGCCTTCCGAAGTGAGTCGCGCGACAACGCGATCTGCGGTGATGAACTCCAGAATATTCAATCCCTCGAGCGTGGCGGTTGCGGACGTCACTACAGTCTTCTCATCCATCCAACTCCCGGAGACATGCGAGTGACCGGCCTTGAATGACACAAAATGATGGGACCGGAAGTTTTCAACGCGCGTACTGGCGTGGCCGCCGATGCTCGGGAGCGACGTGGCGGCTTGTGCTGGGATGACATGATCGAAGGGACGATGAAACGTGCCGCTGAAGGCATTACCAAGCGCGTGAAAATGGAACGGGATGTGTTCGTGCGTGCTCATTGGGGACACCTCCTGCGATTGAACTTAAATGGGGCTTAATACTTGTTCATTTACCGGACGAATTCAATGCTAAACGGCAGTTGGGCTACGGCGCTTCCATTGTCCACCCGTGCAGCCGAAATCTGACCCGTGAAAATTACGAAGCTGTACTTCCCCGGTTGGAGAGAGCCTCCCGGAATGTTGACATGTACCGAACGCTTTGCTTCTTCCGGGGAAACCGGCAGGGTGAAACGCACCTTGCCTGATTCATCTTGAATTTGGCAAAGATAGCCGCTTGAAGAATTCCCGGGCATGTCCACGTCAAGGCCAAAATCCTCCTTGGGGTTTACCGCGAGGGTCAGCGAAGAGGTTCCCTCGCCGCGTGAACCCACAGACATGAGAGAAAAAGACTTAACAACTTCTACCGTGGCCGTGCGAGACGAGGCCTGCTTCAGGCTAGGGATCGTGACGCCGTTCTGATAGCCGATGAAAAACAGAAGAGCTGCAAATACGGGAATCGCAAAGGCGGGTCGCAGCCAGCCGAACCAGCCACGTGAAGCCGGAGCGGCGGGAGCAAGTCTTTTTTCGTCAATAGCTTGTGGAGCTTCTTCGCGGACTATCTGCCGCGCGTTTTCCAAGAAGGCGGCGGTGGCCTTCATCTCTTCGGCGCACGCGGAGCAATCAAAGTAGTGCTCTTCATAGGCTGCGTGCTGCTCCTTCGGGAGTTCCCCGAGGAGGTACTTTTCGGCGGCGTGCAGCCGCACTGCTTCGTTATGGTCCATTTGTGTCATCCGATGAGTAGTGCTTGGGGGGCCCGGTTCGTTTCACGACTTCCCTCGTACCTGCTCCTTTGGGGGCCTCCTTCCAGAGAGCAACGCCCCGTCTTTCTCATACAAAACACGGAACTTATCCTTTGCGCGGTGGAGCAGAACCCGGAAATAATCGCGGTCCACTCCAAACTGGACGCAGACCTCGTCCTTGTCCTTTTCCTCGATGAAAAAGGCCCAGAGGAGGTCACGGTCCTTTTTAGGCAGGGCTTCCAGAACCTGTCGGACGCGTTCTTTTGACTGCTTGGTAACCAGGAGACCTTCCGTGTCCACGGCGTGGTCGGGCAGTTCCAGGTAGGAGTCGTCCCAAGGGCTAGTTTTGTTTGAGGCTCGGTAGAACTCCATTAAGACATAGTTACAAATGGAGTTAACGTAGGCGCCAAAGCGTTCGGGCTGGTGAACGGCATCCTCACCTTTGCGCAGGTTGACCAGGACCCGTATATAGGTCTCCTGGCGAAGATCTTCGACGGTCTCCGAGGCGAGCATTCTGGCCCGCAGTTTGATCCGGAGAAGCTGGTCAAAATACGCAACAAAATGTTGTTCCGTCGAGAAATCACCCTCGCGGAGGCGCTCAACGTATTCCCTGGTGAACGCGAAGAGTTCCACGTAGCCCTCGAAATTGTGGTGAGGAGTATAGCTGCGCCATCCCTCAGGAGCAATGTTTCCCGTTTCCCATTTTGAACCGGCCTTTTGAAACGAAATGCCTGCCTCCTTCACTAATCGATTGTAGGAACCCAGCGAAAGCTTGGGTGTCCTCATGCGAAGGGACTGATCCCCTGTCCCGCGCGTGTCTCACCAAGGCGCATCCAAGCCGGACCTGGACCGGCAAGGATGCGCCTCCCCCAATACGGGGAGGACCATTGAATTTGGAGGATCTGTGTCACGCTCGTTGCAAAACCCCAATCCTTTCAACGCTGCCACGCGGCCGCTTAATCCGAAGACGTTGAGCGTGAGTACGCGGAGCCCCGGCCTGCGCCCGGCCGGCTCCTGCATCACAGCTCTGAGCATCGAGTTTGTTGCCAAGCCCAACGAAGCCCATAAAGTGCATGCAGGTTTGCCAGGAGCCATAAATGTTGCGCTCGGAGAGGTAGCCGGCTTCGCTGGGAGTTTCGTAATGATCGCAAACCACGAAGCGCGGCTCGTCACTGTCGTCACTCTCTGGAGCGGCGAGGATCGAACGCAGTGTTGCAGTGAAAACGTGCGCTGGGTGCGGACTTTATTAGCGCCGTATCTGGACCGCTGTTTGCGCGTGCAGACGTTGGCCGCCTATGTGCCCGGGGCGCCGCAAGATTCGCAAGAATTCGAACAGTCGCGCTCGGAAATGGTGCTGGAGGTTGGTTTGAACGAACGGGAATCGCTGTGCGCGGATTGAGAACAAATTCGAAGAGTAGCGAACTCGTTTGTGCTGATTCGAAAGGGCTGAAAAGGTCGCAACACGCGAGATGATTTTTCGCCGGAATCCGTAAATCTTCCGGCAACAGTTGAGCGCCTTCGCAACATCCAACTTTTCTAACCGTTCTATGGAAGAGAGGACAGCTGGGGCGGCATGGGAGTTGCAAAACTTGTGTTGGGGGCCATATCAAAGATGTTTGAGTACAAAATCTGCGCAGTGGATTTTTGTGAAGGGACCGCTGTGGCTTCACTGGCTCAGCAGGATTTTTGCCTGAATCACTTCATCGATCTCTGCTACGAAAATCTGCAACGCATCGATCCAAGAGCACAGAAGATTGGACGAGTGCCGCTCGACCTCGCTAACCTGAGGGCCTTTATCGAGGAGTGTTCACGAAGAGCTCTGGACGTAGCCTTGCACTGCGAAGACATCGACAACCTGCAGCGCGGCCGACTGCTGGACATTCTTCTGTGGGCCGGCGAACTCTTTCTTCTGTTGCGCGCTCCCAAGCGCGGTTTCGCGGATTCCCTTTTGCAGGAACACGGCCCCGTTCTCACCCGTCTGGCTGCCCGCCATTTCTAACACTGGCCGGGACAGGGGTTTCCGCTCATCAAGAAACCGCAAGTCTCAAACCCAGCGCATCAGCGCCGACCTCGTTGTCCACTCTCCGCCGCAATAACCGCTTCGTAAGGAAATCTGACGTGACGTGCAACTGAATGTTTCTACAAGTGCAGCGCGCAACGAATGGTGAGCCGGGCAGGACTCGAACCTGCAACCCGTTGATTAAGAGTCAACTGCTCTACCATTGAGCTACCGGCCCACCGTTACTTTGGAATTTTACACAGGACATGGATTTTTGTCGAACAGGGCTTAGGGATGAGGTGGGTTTACCAAACAGGACTGAAGGAAGTTCCACGTCAGAACTGATTCCCTCCCAATTTGGGAAGTAGGAAAAGAAAAATCAAGGAAAACCTTGGAGGCGAAGGGTGATACACCGCATTTGAGCAGCGCAAACATTAGATTCTTCGAAGAATAAGTAGGAAATCGAAAATCTGATATATGGGCCAAGTTCATGGCACATGGCGTGCATTTTGACCGAGCGAAGATGCGGCGCAGTTTTCGAAAGTGCGTTGCTTTTCGTTAGGGGGAAAGATGCGCGCGAGGTTTTTTCTTCCATTTATACTGGTGTGGCCGTTATGTATTGCAACGAGTGCGGCACGCCAAGATCCGGCGACGACATCACAGCAGGGCGCCGGGATCGACTCATCGAATCCGTCAACCTCCCAAAGTGACGCCGGGAAACAGCACTCCGGGCAAACTGCGTTAAGCGGTAATGCAATCATCGATCGCGTATTCAGTCGAGAAAAGGAACAGGACGAAATCATCGCGAGTTACGCGCCCATCGTCGAGACCTACATCCAAGCAGAGAAAACGGACCCATTGATGGGGACGGTTCCGAAGAGCGATTTCTATTTTCTTGGTATAGCCGATTTTCGTGGAAAGACGGTGAAGGTTCACTCGATGACGGAGAAAACCCACAAGGGCACAATCATGTGGGCGTTTAACCCTGCTGGATTCCTGCAAATGGCTTTCCTGGATTTTGGCGAATTCGACAAAGACCACTACAAGCTTACCTATCGGCGCCGCGCGTTTCTGGGAGAAGTGCGCTGCTACGTGTTTGATGTTGAGCGCACACCAAAGACGAAAGGTGCACGATTTCGGGGACGAATCTGGGTGGAGGACCGGGACTTCACGATCGTTCGGATGAATGGGGACTACCTGCCGGAAATAAGGTTTTCGGTGCACAAGTTCGAGGACGAATTCTACTTGAACTTTGATTCCTGGCGGACCAATGTCCGATCCGGGGTGTGGCTGCCGAGCGACATCTACTCCCAAGATTTGCGAAAGTCTCCACCCACGGGCGGACCCAGATTCAAGGCACGAACACATTTGTGGGGCTACGGACTTACAACGCAAAACCGCCAGGAGGAATTAGGGCGTCTACTCGTCGAGTCTCAGAACAACGTGAAGGACGAGTCAGAACGGCAGGACCGCTCACCGCTTGAACAACAGCGAGGATGGAGAGGGCTATCGGAAAATAATGTTTTTGAGGTTCTCGAGCGGGTCGGCCTGATCGCGCCTGAAGGAGACGTAGAGAAGGCATTGAATACGATCGTGAACAACATCATGGCGACGAATAGTTTTGACAGCAGGATTGAGATGCATTGCCGCGTGTTGATGACGAGCGATTTGGAGATGTTTTCGATGCAGAACGGCATCGTGCTGAGCCGGGGATTGATCGACGTGGTGCCGAACGAAGAAACGCTGGCGGCGTTACTCGCATTTGAAATGGCGGACGCGATGGAGCCCAAACCGGCACAAGACCAGTATGGATTCAGCGATATCTTGCGATTGACGCCGACAGAGGCTTTGAAGAAGCTGTCGTTCGTGGACAACCGGGAAGAAGCTCGGAAAAACAGCGAAAAGGCCATGGGGTGGCTAAAGAAATCTCCTTACGGAGACAAGCTGGCCAACGTGGGGCTGTTCCTATCGCAACTACAATCTCAGAAACCTGCGCTGAAGCAATTGATCAAAGCGCGATTGGGAAATCAAGTGTACTTTACGTCGCAACTGCTGCAGTCGGCTCCGGCTCTTGATCCGGCCAGCTTGCAACAGATGGGCGCGCTGCCGATGGGATCGAGAATCAAAATAAATCCATGGAACGATGATATTAGCTTGATGAAGATGCAGCAGATGGCGCCGAATTCGCCTCGCGAGAAAATTCCATTCGAGGTGACGCCGATCGACTTGTACCTGACGCGCTACGTGCAGTCATCCGCGGACGTAGAGCACTCCATCGTGCCGAGTACGGCGATTCCGGCCACTGGCGCGGCTGGCCGCGATTGATGGCTTCCGCAAAGTGACGCGTTATTTCTCGTGAGGCGGATATTTCGGCGGAATCTCGGCGTAGCCGGGGGCGGCAGTTTTAAGGTTAGGCGGCACAGAGGCTCGGACGTCGCCGATGGCCCAGCGAATCCCTCCGGCCAGCAGATTCAGGTGGAAGGCATTCTGCCAGTTTTCGGGACGATCGCCGATGGCGGTGTAGAAAACTTTACCGCGGCCGTCCATGCGGGCCCAGACGACGGGGTATGGCGGCCGCTTGTAGGCATTGCCATTCATCGTGGAAGTATCTAGCGTGCAGATCACGTGAAGGTCGGAAGCAAAATCCTTCAGTGAATACCATTCGTCCATCAAACTCACCGGGGAATGAACGCCTTCGAGGCCGGGAAATTTCGGATCGTCGATGATCACGTTTGCAGTTTGCAGGCGCGGATCTTTGCTTTGACCGTGGATGATGAACTCGCCGCCAATCATCCGAATATAGGGGTCGGACTGCTCACCGTGGGCGATGTAGCGGTTTGACAGATCCTGCGGGTCGGGCTGCGTGTGGAAGGTGTCGGCGGCGGCGTGGATTCCGACAAAGCCAAGGCCGTTGTGGACGGCGTCGAGAAAAGCCTGCTTGCCCTGCGGTGACATAGGCGGATTTTTGTCGGTGCCTTCCTCTGTTAGAACGCCGGTCGTGAAGAAGACAACAGCGGCGTAATCGTGAAATTCCTTCGAGTCAAAAATGCGGCCGTCTTTGGAGGCGGTGAGGTTGAAGCCGTACTTGGCGGACATCTCGCGCAGAGCGTTTTCGACAATGCTCGGTTTGCCGTCCGTGACTTTGATGACGGCGTGCTCGAAGCCGGAGGATTTCGTGAACAGGAGGACGGACTTGGTTTTCGCGGCGCGCGACGAGCTTGGAAGGAGGAGCGCAGCGCTGGCACCGGCCGTTGTGAGAAGGAAATCGCGACGAGTGGAGAGTGGATTCATTTTGTCTGTCCCTGGAATTCGAGGATACGAACCTTCTTTGCCAAGCGACCGCATATGCAAGACGGCGTAGTGTACTGCGAGCAGTAGAAGCGGGCAAGCACATGAGTGTCGAAAAGAAGCGGGGTGCATCGAGTCCGGCGAAGCGCTTGTTGTTATTCTCTGCCGGGGAAAATGCGCCGCAACTCCTGCTCGATTGTGGGATACTCTGCGCGGCGTTTCGGCAGACGTGTGGTCTGAAATATCGACGGAGACTGATCCAGAAAACCTTCCATGCCGGCGACAATGGACCAAACAGGATTTGAGATACAACGCGTGCCCCGGCGGAGATGGGCGATTGCCTGTTTGCTCGGCTTCGGAGTCCTCGTTAACTATTTCGATCGCGTCAATCTTTCCGTTTCGAAGGATGCGCTAAATGCCGCGTTTGGAATGTCCGCAGTCACCTTCGGTTTTTTATCCAGCGCCTACAATTGGACGTACGCGGCGCTCCAACTGCCATCCGGGCTCTTGCTGGACAAGTTTGGTGTCCGGCGGGTCGGCTGTGTCAGCACGGTTCTCTGGTCCGTGGCATCCTTTGGCGCGGCGCTGTCCACGGGGATCGGCGGCTTTTTCTCGGCAAGGCTGCTTTTGGGAATCGGCGAGGCGCCGACGTTTCCCGCAAACTCAAAAGCCATCGGCTACTGGTTTCCTAAACAAGAACGGAGTCTTGCAACTGCGATTTTTGACGCGATGGCAAAATTTTCGTCCGCGATCGGCGTGCCGCTGATTGGCATTCTGCTTCTGCATTTTGGCTGGAGATGGAGCTTCGCCGCGACGGGATTCATCAGTCTTCTCTTTTTTGGTTTGTTCTACGCGTACTACCGAAACCCGAGCGAAGACAAGGGTCTTTCCGATGCGGAACGTCAATTCATCGCGAAAGGCGGAGCGCAACCGGAGGACCGAGAGACGGCCGCCAAAGGAGCGCCGCTCTGGTACTTGCTCCGGCAAAAAAGAGTATGTGGATTGGCTCTGGGTTTTGCCGGGTACAACTATACGTTCTATCTGCTGCTGACCTGGCTACCCTCGTATTTTTTGGCGGTTCATCATGTCGATTTGTTTCATTCGGTGGTGTACACGAGCGTGCCGTGGCTGTTCGCGACGGTGACGGACTTGGTGATTGGCGGCTGGCTGGTCGACGCGTTGATTCAGCGCGGGTGGAATGCGGTTCGCGTGCGGCAAGTGGTTTTGATCGGTGGGACCGCCCTTGGGCTGGGGATACTCGGCGCTGCGCGCACGGAAAGCTCGGCGGCCGCGCTCTTCTGGATCAGCCTTTCGATTGGCGGATTATCGGCTGCGTCGCCGGTTGGATGGTCGATCCCCTCGCTGATCGCTCCGAAGGAAAGCGTAGGCACTGTCGGCGGAATCCTGAATTTCAGCAATCAGCTGGCGGGGATCGCCGCGCCCATCGTCACGGGCTACGTCGTACAGGCCACGCATTCTTTTGCGTGGGCTTTCGTGGCGGCGACGGCGATTCTTCTCGTCAGCATCGCGGCTTATATTTTTCTACTAGGACGGATGGAGCCGGTTCCCGAACCAGCGTGATCCACAAGAACTCCGGCAGCTCGACGGCTAGTGGGCGGGCGCGTAATCTTTTTTGGTTTTGGTCCTGGCGTTGTAAACCTCAAAGCTGCCATCCGGCGAAGCAGTCAGCTTGATGTAGTTGCCGGCATCGGCCGTTCCCGAAAGATTGGCGATGAAGGAGGCAGCCACGTTGTGCGCGGCGCCGCCTTCGTCAGAATAGTGAAGCTGCCAGAGATTTTCCAGACGAGGCGACTTCTCAATCGTGTCCCAGACGGATGGAGAGCCTCCCTTTTTGGCGCCGTTGTCCATGATGGCGACGCGCGGCGCGATCCCATCCACAAGCTCGGGACTGTCGCTCTGAAGCCACCCATGGTGGGAAACCACGAAGATATCAATCGTGCCGAGTTTGCTCACCGGGCACATCAGTTCCCTTTCCTTGTCTTTGGTCAAGTCCCCCAAATCCAGAATTCGCAGCTTGCCAAATGTAAAAAGCACGCCGAGGGAGCGGGCATTTTCGGTGTGATCCGCGGGACTCGGCGCGGAGGTATTGCAGGCCGGATTCTGTGCACCGGCGCCTGGCAATGGCTTTTCGATCAAGGCGCCGTCTGCGCTTATGACCTTCACCTCGATGCCCGGAATCGGCAAGTCTTCTCCGGGTTTGGCGATGATGCGTTTTTTATGTTCATTGGCCAAAAGAGACTGATAGGCCTGCGAGGCTTCCTCGGTAGCCGAGTCCGTAGGTTCGCGGTTCACTCCGTGGTCAATGAAAGTTCCAATCGGGATTTTGGCGGCAAGCTGCGGGACTCCGCCCGTATGATCCTCGTGATAGTGCGTGAGAAGGACATAATCAATCTTCGCGATGCCCGCCAATTTTGCGGCCGCGACGATGCGATCCGCGTCACGGCCATTGTTGCCGGGCCAGCCCGTGTCGATCAGCAGCGACTTCCCTGCCGGCGTGACGAAGAGTGTGGCTTGGCCGCCTTCCACATCGACAAAATAGATTTGCAGCGGCTTGGAACTCACAGCCGGGGGCGTAGCGAGCGCGCCAGGAAGCGGAAGTATGCATAGGTATCCGCAAAGGGCCGCGATGAGCAGGACTCCCCGCATGAAATGGCGCAGTGAAACGCTTGAGAAGTAATTAGCTCGCATATCGAATACTCCTAGTCTGATTCTAGAGGATGGTCTGGAACGATCTTAGCGGGCTCAACCAATGCGCGCGTTGCACCCGTTGAAATTCCGCCGTCCACAAGAAGCGTCTGACCCGTGATGTAACGGCTGGACTCCGCCGCAAGAAACACCACCGCGGCGTCCAAGTCCTGAGGCTGTCCCGGACGTTTCAATGGAATGCGATCGCAAAGATATTCGACCCATTCTTTGTTTTCGTAAAGGACCTTATTCTGTTCGGTGCGAAACCATCCCGGCGCGAGACAGTTGACAGTGACGCCGTACTTGCCCCAGTCGTCGGCGAGGCTCATCGTCAGTTGCTTTATGCCGCCTCGGCTGGCGCAATAAGGTGCGAGACCCGCATAGCCTGCGACCGTCGTGACCGAGCCGATGTTGATGATGCGTCCATAGCGGCGGGCGATCATGCCACGCGCGACGGCTTGCGAGACAAAAAAACTGCCGCGAAGATTGGTATCGAGAATCAAGTTCCAGTCTTCCCAGGTTACCTCGAGCGCGGGCTTGCGGACGTTACAGCCGGCATTGTTCACCAGAATATCGAGATGGCCAAAGGCGGCTTCGGCGGCGGCCACCATTTTCTCGATGCTGTCTTGGCGGCGAACGTCGAGTTCGAAGGAAAAAGCGCGGCGGCCGAGAGCTTTTATTTCCGCTTCGAATGGCGACAAGCGATTGAGATCGCGGCTCGTCAGAACAAGGTCCGCACCGGCCTTCGCGAGGGCGCGCGCCATGTACTGGCCGAGTCCTCGGCTTGTGCCGGTAACGATTGCGACGCGGCCGCCAAGGTCGAAAAGTCCATCGCTCACGAAGCGCTCTCCGGAGTGAGAATAACTTTCATCAAGTTGGGTTCCCGGGCATAGAGCCTTTCAAACCAGCGCGGGCCTTCTTCGAGCGGGGCAATGGCGGTGATCAAGGATTTGACCTGAATCGCGCCGCTTGCCAGAAGCTCGATAGCGCGAGGATATTCGCCCGCGGAAGCGCAGGAGCCTTGGAGGCGGATTTGACGCGTAACGACTTTTTGAAGAGGCAGCGTCACTTCCGGCGAAATGTTGCCGACCAAAACGACTGTGCCTCCCTTACGAAGACTATCAATGGAGGCTTTCACGGTTTCGTTTCTGCCTACAGCTTCGATCGCTAGATCAACGCCGGAGCCTTGGGTGAGCTGCATCACTTGCTCGACTACATCCACGTTCGGAGACAAAACAGCGCTCGCGCCGGCCTGTTGAGCGAGTTTGAGGCGCGAGCTGTCCACGTCGGCGACAAAAATGCGCGAGCAGCCTGCAACGCGCAGCACTTGAAGAGTGAGCAAACCGATCATCCCTGCTCCGAGCACCAAGGCAGTGCTGCCACCTGAGATTTGCGCCAAGGAAACACCGTGAAGGGCGACCGACACCGCTTCGAGCATGGCCGCTTCCGCAAACGAAAGTTTTTCCGGCAAACAATAAAGGATGCGCGAAGGAACGGCAACGTATTCGGCAAAAGCGCCGGGACGGCGAAACTCGGAGCAGGAGACTCCCAAGACTTGGCGATGGTCGCAGAGATTCACGTCGCCGCGACGGCAGCTGGCGCACGCTCCGCAGAAGATGGTCGAGTCGAATGTGACTCGGTCGCCTTTTGCGAATCCGGTTACTCCGTGGCCGAGCGCGGCGATTGTGCCGGCGGCTTCGTGGCCCATGACAATGGGAGGAATGCGGCGGCCCGAGGAGCCATCGTATCCGTGAACATCGCTGCCGCAGATTCCGCAGGCAGCCACGCTTATAAGGACCTCTCCTTCGCCCGGCGTGGGATCGGGAAGTTCGGCAATTTCCAGGTGCTTGTATTCTGAGAGCAAAAGAGCTTTCACGACCGATGACGATCCTTTTTCAAAGCGAGACTCCCCTTTTCCACGGAATAAAATCATCCTGAGAGAGCAGCTCCGCCTTTGTGCGCGCTTCGCCGCTCGCGATCCCAATGGCACGTTCGAGGATCGCTTCGCCCATTTTCTCAATGGTGGTTTCGCCCGTGATGATGCCGCCCGTATCTATGTCGATGATGTCGGACATGCGATGCGCGAGATTCGAATTCGTTGCGATCTTTAGAACGGGAGCAATCGGATTTCCCGTGGGCGTGCCCAATCCGGTGGTGAACAGAACGACATTTGCGCCGGCTCCTACCTGCGCCGAAACGGATTCCACGTCGTTCCCCGGCGTGCAATGCAGGTTCAATCCTGGCTCGGTGGAATATTCAGGATAGTCCAGAACGGCAGTGACGGGGGACGTGCCGCCTTTCTTTGCCGCGCCCGCGGACTTCATCGCATCGGTCAGCAAACCGTCCCGGATATTGCCCGGCGAAGGATTCATTTCGAAGCTCGCACGCACGGCCTTGGCGCGGGCTGCATAGTCCCTCATCAGCTCCGCAAAGCGGTCCGCCACTTCTTTGCGGACGCAACGATCGATAAGCTCTTGTTCAACTCCGCACAGCTCCGGAAATTCGGAGAGAATGCCTCGCCCGCCCAGCGCGGCGACCAGATCAGCCGTGTGCCCGATGGCGGGATTTGCCGATAGCCCGGAAAAACCGTCGGATCCGCCGCACTGCAGGGCGAGCGTGAGTTTCGATAGCGGGGCGGGTTGCCGCGTGATCTTGTCCGCCTCCACCATGCCCAGAAATGTTTCGCGGATGGCGCGACTCAGCATCGCAGCTTCGGAAGGGCTCTTCTGTTGCTCAAAAATCAGGACAGGTTTTTTGAAATTCGGGTTGCGCCGCTTGATTTCCTCGAGCAGCAGAGGAACTTGCGCGTGTTGGCAGCCGAGGCTTAGGACCGTGGCTCCGGCAACATTCGGATGATGAATGTATCCCGCCAGCAGCCCGCAGAGGTTTCTGGCATCTTCGTGCGTGCCGCCGCAGCCGGCTTCGTGCAATAGAAACTTAATGCCATCGATGTTTTGAAAGACTTTGGGCGAGGCGCTCGCACGTTTCATTTCCCCGACAGCGTATTTCTTCAGTTCTTCCGATTTCCCTTCCCGATAAAGCCTCGCCAGCTCCGAAACTTGACTGCGGTAGATTTGCGGAGCCGCAAAGCCCAATTCCTCTTCAAACGCTTGCTTTAAGACAGCCAGATTGCGGTTTTCGCAGAAGACGAGTGGAAGCACCAGCCAGTAATTTCGCGTACCTACCTGACCATCCTCTCGGTGGTAGCCGAGAAAAGTTCTGTTCGACCAGGTGGAGACATCCGGAGGAGTCCATCGAGGACCGGCGGATTCCGCTTCGTGAAAAGCGGCGGCGGCATGACGGATATTGCGAGTAGAAAGCAAATCTCCCCGGCGAAGATTCTCCACGGCTTTGCCCACCAGAACGCCATACATGATGATGTCGCCGCCGGCGTTTACGTCTTGCGTGAGGAATTTATGTTTGGCGGGCACATCAGAAAGCAAGGTGTATTCATTTCCCAGGAAATTTACAGTTTCGCCCTTGCGCAAATTGGCGAGCGCTACGAGGACGTCATCCCGGACGTCGATCCTGAGTACATTCGCCTGCGGTGAGCCATTTCCTGACATCTGCATTCCACCTTTTTTGAAGGTCCGTCTATCATTCTATCCGGGTCGTTCCGCACAAGCTAGAGCGGTACGGGTTGGTCATCAAATTTGCTTCTCGTCGCAGTTGTTGCAGGCCGCGCCTCCTCTGCAGCCAGTCAACGCGACAAATTGGAGCGGTTTCGCCGCGCGAGAAAATCCCGGTCGAGGTCACTCAGGTGCTTCCCTACTTGACTCGGGACACGGAAACACCGATCGCATTCTTGATTTCGGGGGCCACGGTGCAAGGGAATAAGTGAGCATGAACGACACAACTGGGAATAACAAGCGGACTTATGGATATAATGCAGCATGGTAACTTGGAAACTCATCGCAATCATCACATTAGCCTGTTTTCCCCTGAGTGACCTCGCAGCCACGCCGGCTAATCGCGCCCCGAAAGTTGAGCGCGGGCTGTATTCGCGCGATGCCGTATTTGCTTGTTCTAGGCCGGATTCTTCACCTCCAATCCAAATTCCATCGCCCGACGGCAAGAAGATGATAATCGTGAAGTCCAGCCGAGATAAGGATCTTCCTCGCTCCACCCTTGTCGTTGAAGCCTTTGGACACGAATTTGAAGCTGGTTTTACTTGGTCCCCAGACTGCGAAGTTGCATGGGCGCCTGATTCGCGAGCCTTCTTTGCAACCTACACGATGGGTGGCGCCATTGGTGGCTTCGTGACACAAGTATTTTTCGTTCAGCATGACGGGCTTAAGCTTCTAAAGCCAACTGCGGAGGTGATAGAGGAGTTTATGTCTCGCCCGCACTACTGTTACTGGGACGAAGGGCCGAACGTTGGCGGTGTTATGTGGTTGGGTGATTCATCCAGGATCTTGGTTGCCGCCGAATTCTTACCTCACAGTAATTGTGAGGAAATGGGGACGTTTCGCGCTTATGAAATCACAATTCCGGACGGAAAGATCGTAAAAATCTACAATCAGCTCGCCGCCAAGGAGCTATTCTGGCCGCATCTCGGTGAAGAACTGAGAAATGCTGACGACGAATGCCTGAGAAAACCGAGGTACTGTGAGGCCGAGGCGATCAAGATGGGGCGAGAGCGATTCCCCAAATGACATGTTAGCGTTTGTAGTATGGCTGTACTTTTTCATTTCAGGGAGGGATCGTGCCAGTCGGAACTGCGTTTCACGAGCGAACGCTCGCCCTGTGCGAGAGCCTGAATTACCGCGAATGGTCAGGCTATTACACGGTAAGCGTGTACGAGATGCATCACGAGCACGAGTACAACGCGATACGGAATTCGGCCGCGCTGATCGACATTTCGCCCCTCTTCAAGTACCGCATCACTGGAAGCGACGCCACGCGCTTCGTAAACCGCGTGATTTCTAGGGACATCAACAAGGTGGCGATCGATCAGGTGATTTACTGTTGCTGGTGCGATCCGGAAGGCAAAGTGATCGATGACGGAACCATCACACGATTGGGCGAGAACGAGTATCGCTGGACGGCAGCGGACCCTAGTTTGCGATGGTTTCAGCAAAATGCGCTGGCGCTGGACGTAGAAATCGAGGACATTTCCGAACAAGTTGCTGCGCTGGCGCTGCAAGGACCGACTTCGGGAAAGTTGCTCCATGCCGTGACCGACGCGAATGTGGCCAACCTGAAATATTTTCGCGTGACGCGCGGACAAATCGCCGGTGTCCCCGTGGACATTTCGCGGACGGGGTATACAGGAGATTTGGGATTTGAAATTTGGATGCCGTGGAAGAACGCTGGGAAGGTGTGGGACGAGCTGATCATGAAAGGAAAAGCATTTGACATTCATCCCGCGGGGATGATTGCGCTGGATATCGCGAGAATTGAAGCGGGGCTGATTTTGATTGAAGTGGACTATACCTCGAGCAAGAAGGCGCTGATTGCATCGCAGAAATACTCACCCGCGGAGATTGGGCTCGGCAAACTGGTGGACTTGAAGAAAGACAATTTTGTCGGACGCGAAGCGCTTGCGCGGGAAAAGAAAAATGGCGGCGCGAAACGGGCATTGGTGGGCCTCGCGATTAATTGGAACGAAGTAGAGGCGCTGTACGACAAAATGGGTATGGCGCCCCAGGTTCCGAGCGTTGCTTCGCGCGTGGCTGTGCCCGTTTATCGCGCGGGGAAGCAAGTGGGAAAGGCCACTTCGACGGCGTGGTCGCCCACGTTGAAAAAGATGATCGTGCTGGCTTGCGTAAATCGCGATCAGTCCTCCGTGGGAGCGAAGGTGAATATCGAGATGACTGTCGAAGCGGTGCGGCACACGGTTTCTGCAAAAGTTGTTGCTCTGCCATTTTTCAATCCAGCGAGGAAGACAGCGGTGCCGACGATTTAGGGCGCCTCAGTGGGCCTTTGCGAAGTTCTCTTCCTTAGCCAAAAGTTCATCTAGAACATTTCTGTCCAGGAGTTTGCCGCGAAGGATCACGGCGCGGATTAACGCAGTGTTGTGGATGTCTGCCAAGGGGTCGGCGTCGAGAAGAAGTAGATCAGCGAACTTGCCTTCCTCAATCGTGCCTTGGGTTTTCAGTTTTCCTAGAAATTCCGCTGGAAGTTTCGTTGCGGCTTCGAGCGCTTGTATGGGTGTGAGACCAGCTTGCACCAGAAGCGCGAGTTCTTCATGCAGGCTGGCGCCGGGGAAAACGTACGGAGCTGTAGTGTCCGTGCCCGCCATGATGGGAACGCCCGCCGCGTTCATTTTTCCGACGATGCGAAGCGATGCCTGCATGAGGCTAGTTCGCAACGCGAACTCCTGCGGCGTCGCGCCTTTGTCCCGGTCGCGCGCCCCCCTTTCCCAATTCGCGAGAACCTGTAGCGGAATGTATTTTCGGCGAGGATCGCGCGACGGATCGGTTTCGGGCGTGGGATACGCGTCGTTGCGGAGAAGTATCAGCGTGGCAACCTGCCAGGTTTGATTGCGAATGAATTTTGCCATAAGCGCAGCGGCCTGCTCGCCCGAATAACTTTCGAGCAGCTCGCTCTGCCATGCAAGCTCGCGGTCGCGAGACTGCCCGGTCGTGCCCTTCTTGGGACCCGCGGCGAACTGTTTGCGAATAAGGAGAGGCTCGTCGTTCGAGCAGGCCCGCAGGACGCCGGTGAGATGCTCGATACTCTTCTGGCCGGCGTCGGACGCTTCGGCGGCGGTGACGCGATCGGGAACGTGCCCGACAAAAGTGACGTGCTCGCGGCGGCAGACGGCCGCGATGGCGAAGTAGGCGTCGCGGCTGAGATTGGATTGCACTTTGATGAAATCGGCGCCGCGTGAAATCAGAGAGTTGACATCATCGGCAGCCTCGGCTGCATTGGCGACGACCAAGGAGGGCTGGAAAAACGGCGGGTTCCCATCTAGATAGGGTCCGGCAAAGAAAATTCGCGGAGCCTGCACCTGGCCATCCTCTATTTCATGGCGAAGACCGATGAGGGAATCGAGATCGCCACCCATATCGCGGACCGTGGTGATGCCGTAGGCAAGGAGAAGCGGAAGGATAAATTCGCGGCTACCTGTGGGTTCGCCAGCACCGGTGAGATGCACGTGCATGTCAACGAGGCCGGGGATGAGAAATTTGCCGGTGGCATCGAGAGTCGTTGTGCGGCGAGGAATGAGGAGAGCTTTTGAGGGGCCGATGGCGGCAATTTTCTCGTCAGCGATGAAAACAGTCATGTCGGTCTTAGGAGCGGCGCCTGTGGCGTCGATGAGCGTGACGTGAGTGATCGCGAGCGATGGCGGCGGAGGCGAAGAACATGAACAGATAATGATACTGACCGAAAAGACCAGGAGCGTGCGCCCCGGAAGTCGGCGGTCCAACCTTCCCGGCGCCGATTCGGCTCGTCTATTAATTTGTGAAAGATGGCGGCCCGGCATCATTCCACTAGGCGGCTATATTTCTTGAGGACTTCACGCAATTCATTGTGGGGGAGCGCGATGACCTTGTGATTCTCGATTCCGCTCATAGTTTCGGCAGCCACCATCGCGTTGATCACGGCTTCTTCGGTAGCTTGGACGGTGGAGGCAAACACGCTTTCCATGAGGTCGTTGGGAAGCATTTTCAGGTCGACGAGGTGATCGGCGGCCGCAGCGCCGGGGTTGGCGGTGGAGAATGCGATGAAAATATCGCCGGAGCCGTTGCCCGAAGTGCTGCCATCGCGGCCAAGGCCAAGAGAAACGCGGCGCGCGAGCCGCTTGAGCTGGTGCGCGACAAGTGGCACGTCAGTCGCAACAACGACGATGATGGAACCACGCTCGACTTCGCCAAAGGAGGCCGAGGCGTAAGCGGGATCTTGAGCAATTTCCCTGCCCACAGGCACGCCGGCGATGAGGAGATTCTTTCGGCGGCCATAATTGCATTGGACGAGGACGCCGACGGTATAGCTGGCGCCTTTGATTTCAAATCTGCGCGAAGAAGTTCCGATGCCGCCCTTGAATTCATTGCAAATCATTCCGGTGCCGCCGCCAACATTGCCTTCCTCGACAGGACCACCGTGAGCAGAATCAATGGCCTGAAAAGCGTCTTCGGCCTTGACGTGGAAACCATTGATGTCGTTCAGCCAGCCGTCCCAGGTCTCAGCAACCACCGGCAGCGACCACCAATAGCCGGTGGGATCGGGCTGGCCGTGATTGACACGCCATCGAATGACGGCGTCGCGAACGACGCCGACGCTGTGTGTGTTGGTGATCATCACGGGGCCTTCGAGGAAGCCGGATTCTTCGACCCAAGTCGTTCCGGTCATTTCGCCGTTGCCATTCAGGGACCACCACCCGGCGAAAACGGGATCGGACATCGAGGCTTTTCCGCGAGGAAGTATGGCCGTGACTCCGGTGCGCACTGGGCCTTTGCCAATTTGAAGTTTGCCTTCGCCGGAGATCAGCGTGGTGTCGCCGACAGTGACGCCGGAAACATCGGTGATGGCATTGAGCGGCCCGGGAGTGCCGTCAAAAGGAACGCCGAGATCGCGCGCGCGAGGTTTGGCGGCCGGCTTATCCTGTGCCGGCAGCAAGGATGCGGCTAGGAGGCCGGTGCAAAGCAGGAGTGCAAACTTGCAAGAAAAATGGCGCATGGTTAATTCAGCTCCTCTACGAAATAGACGAACGGCCTTGGATAAAAATAAAGTACGGCCGCGCATTAATCGGGAAACACTCTCGCGAGCGCTAACTTGAGCGCGCCTGCGATGATCGCCGATTCCTCCGGCATTATGATGAAGGGCGGCGCGAGAAGAATGTGATCGCCGCGAGTCCCATCAACACAACCTTGCGTTGGATATGTTAGAACACCTTCCTCCATCGCAGCTGAGCGAATTCTTTCGGCAACAGCTTCTGAGGGATCGAACGGCGTCCGCGCTGATTTGTCGCGGACGAATTCGATGCCGAGGAGAAGGCCGAGCCCGCGGATCTCGCCGACTTGAGGATGAAGCTGAAGCGGGGCGAGGGCAGCTCGAAGCGCTTCGCCCGCGGGAGCCACGCGCGCGAAAAGTTTGCGCGATTCGATGTAATCGAGAACGGCGTTGCCTGCGGCGGTCGCGACGGGATGGGCTTGATAAGTGAATCCATGTTTGAACGCGCCAGTGCCATGCTCGAAGGCCTCAACGACATTGGGCGCGACGAGGACGGCGCCGAGCGGCGCGTAGCCGCTGGCAATTCCCTTCCCTGTAAGAATAATGTCGGGCTCGATTCCCCAATGCTGCACAGCGAACGGTTTGCCGGTGCGGCCAATGCCGGTCATGACTTCGTCAGCGATCAGCAAGGTGCCGCGCCTTCGGCAAATCTCGGCAATGCGAGCGGCATAGCCCTCCGGCGGCACGGCAGCGCCGAGAGTTGCGCCGACGACTGGTTCGAAAATGAAAGCTGCCGCGGAAGCTGAGTCGTTCGCCGCGAGAAGAGTATCCAGATCATCGGCGCACGCAAGATGACACTGAGGAAATGTTTTTTCGAACGGGCAGTGATAGCAGAAGCACGGCGCGATGTGGCCCCATTCCGCGAGCAACGGCTGATAGGGCGCACGGCGAGCAACATTGCCGCTGACGGTCATCGCGCCAAGCGTGCTCCCGTGATAGCTCTGGCGTCGCGATAAAATGCGGTAGCGAGCGGTTTGCTTTTTTTCAAGATGGTATTGGCGGACGAGTTTGATGGCCGTTTCCGTGGCTTCGGAACCACCGGAGGTGAAGTACACGCGGCCGCCGTTCCGAAAGTTTTTCGGGGCGAACGCGAGCAAGCGCGCAGCGAGCTTTTCCGCAGGCGCGGAGTGGAATTGCGAAGTGTGCGCGAAAGCGAGTTGCAAAGATTGTTCGGCCATCGCGCGGCCGATTTCGGGGACGCCGTGGCCGATATTGACGACGGCGGCCTGGCCTGCCGCATCGAGAAATTTGCGCCCATCCGCGGAAAATAGCCAGCAGCCTTCGCCACGAACGGCAACGGGAAAATTCCCGTGAAAATGGCGCGGAAAGAGGGCGGCGTCGTTTGACATTCGTACTCGATGAGCGATTGTAACAGACTCGCGCGGTCCATCCCGAGGTCCGCACGACGGACGAACAGGCGCATGCTGAACTTCCACGCGCGCTTGGAATCGTCCGCGAACCGTGACATTATCCAAAGTTCCAAGCAGAGAAAGTACAATCGGCTATGCAACAGGAAGAGGAAATTCGATGAAACGGGCGAATCTGCAATCCAGTTTTCTCATTGTGATGCTGTTGGCTGGCGTGTCCATCGTGGAGGCGCAACAAGCGGGAAAACATGCCATCACGTTTGACGATCTAATCCGCATGCACCGCGTTGGAGAAGCGCAAATATCGCCCGACGGCAAATGGGTGGCGTATACGGTGACGACCCCCGATCTCGACGCGAATCGCAACGAGAGCAACATCTGGATTGTGCCGGCGACAGGCGGAGCTTCGGTGCAACTGACACAGAGCGGACACGATTCGTCGCCGGTGTGGTCGCCGGATGGAAAGATGGTTGCATTTCTGTCATCGCGGAGCGGGAATTCGCAGGTGTATCTGCTATCGATGGACGGAGGTGAAGCGCAGCAGTTCACGCATCTTTCGACGGGCGCGGACATCGTGAAATGGTCGCTGGATGGGAAGACGATCGCATTCACTTCGGGTGTGTATCCTGACTGTAAGGACGACGCCTGCAACAGCGCACGCGACGCGGAAAAAGATAAAAACAAAGTAAAAGCGCACGTCGCGGAGCATCTTCTTTACCGGCACTGGACGCACTGGAACGACGGCAAGCGGAGCCATTTGTTTGTCGTGCCGGCCGATGGGAGTGCGACTCCACGCGATCTCACCGCGGGAGCGAATTATGACGTGCCACCCGATGAACGCGGCGGGCCCGGCGACCTGAACTTTTCGCCAGACTCGAAGGAAATTTGCTTTACGGCGGTGACCGATCCCGTGGAAGCCATCAGCACGAATGGGGATTTGTTCGTGGTGCCGGTGGCAGGCGGCGAAGCAAAACAAATCACGACGCAGCGGGGATTTGACGGCGAGCCGGCTTATTCCCCGGATGGTAAATACATCGCGTACCATGCGCAATTGACGCCGGGCTACGAGTCTGATCGGTGGCGCGTAATGCTCTACGATCGGGCCACGGGAAAAATCGAGAACCTAACGGAAGGGTTCGACCGCAGCGCAGACGAACTGATTTGGTCTCCGGACAGCAAGACGATTTATTTCACGGCCGAGGACGAGACGCTCCAGCCGATTTATAAGATGGCTGCGCATGCGGGAGCCGAACCGAAAAAACTGATCGCCAATAGCTACAACTCGGGAATCTCGTTGGGCAGCGATGGAAAAGTCTTGGTGTTCGATCGAACTAGCCTCACAAAGCCTGCCGAAATTTTTGCGGCCACGAGCGACGGAAACGGCGTGCGGCAGATTACGCATCAGAACGACGGCATCCTGGCTACCCTGAAAATGAACGAACCGGAAACATTTTGGTTCGAGGGGGCCGGCGGCACGCGCGTGCAGGCCATGCTGATCCGGCCGCCGGATTTTGACGCGGCGAAAAAGTATCCGCTGCTGGTGCTGCTGCACGGCGGCCCGCAGACGATGTGGTCGAACGCGTGGGGCTACAGATGGAACCAGCAAGTGTTTTCCGCGCCGGGGTACGTGACGCTGATGATCAACCGGCGCGGCTCGACAGGCTACGGACAGAAATTTACCGACGAGATCACCGGCGATTGGGGCGGCAAAGCTTATGCGGACGTGATGGACGGAGTGGATTTCGTGCTGAAAAAATATCCGTACACGGACGGCTCGCGCATGGCGGCCGCGGGCGGATCGTACGGCGGCTACCTGGCGGACTGGATTGCAACCCACACCGGGCGGTTCAAAACCATCATCAGCCACGCCGGCGTTTACGACTTGGACTCGATGTACGCCACGGAAGAGTTGTGGTTTGAAGAGCATGACATGCAAGGCACGCCGTGGACGAATCCAGAGAGTTACCACAAGTGGGCGCCGGCGACTTACGCGGCCGCGTTGGGGAAATTCAAAACGCCGACGCTGGTGATTGACGGCGAGCTGGACTATCGAGTGCCGTACACACAGTCCCTGGAATTCTTCAACACCTTGCAAAGGCAAGGCGTGCCGTCAAAGCTGGCCATTTTTCCAGATGAAGGCCATTGGGTTCTCAAGCCGCAAAACAGCCGGTTCTGGTACAAGACGTTTCTCGATTGGCTCGCTACGTATTTGAAATAGCCGAAGATTCAGACTGCAAATAATCTCTGCCAGGCGCGGCGTGCAAACCGGAAGAGATGAAAAAGCAGGTAAGCGGAGAGCGCGAGGAGCGCGACCACGATTACCGTCGTTGCCACGGGATGCACAGTGGCCATCCAGGTCAGCCAGACTGCCAAAACGTCTTCACCAAAACTCAATATCCAATTGCTGAACGGCTCCGGCGTGGTGTTGACCGCGGCGCGCGCGCTGGCCTTAGTGCCGTGAGAGGTAAGCGCGACGCCGCCGGCGAGAAGGGCCGCAGCCCATCGCCACTCCGCAGGCGCGGCTCCCGCAGCGCTATAGGCAAGAACGGCGGCAGCCGGCGGGCGAATGAAAGTGTGAATCGCATCCCAGACGTTATCGATATAGGGGATTTTGTCCGCGAAGAACTCCACGAAGTAAAGAACCACGGCAATCGCGAGAATCGCGGGATGGGAAAGCGCGTGGAGCGGCGGCGGAAGATGGATGACTCCGAAGCGCTCCAGAAACCCGAGCGTCGCGACGGTGGCGTAGAGATTCAAACCCGAGGAAAATCCGGCGCCGAGGACCAGTCCCAGTGTTTGGATGGGATTCATCCCGCTCATCATAGCAAAGCAAGGCGGCGGTAGTGGGCAGTAACTACCGCTCATACTCGCGCGACGTTCCGTTTGGTCATTTGGCGCACAGCATAGAAGCTGCGCGCAGGGCGGCCGTTCATGTATGGCTTAGGCCATCTTTTCCAGACTTGGGGATTTATCGTGGAAATCCTGGGGATTGTGCACTTTGCGCGGTGACGACCATAGAATTACTGGTTTTACGTTATTTTCTTCGGTGGTTTTCTTGGAGCGGGCGTGCACATGATGGCGGAAGTGCTGCCCGATCTTGGACGGCCGCTACGCTCGCTAGGGCAGATTGCCCGTCGATAGCCTGGTTACTTATTGTCTTGTGTTGTATCGTGATAATGCCCGCCCTTCGCAATTCACCTAGAGTTGCGGTTATGGATTCCCTGTGAAGGCCGAGGTGATCGGCCAGCTCTCTATGAGTCATGCCGGCCAGTACTCCGTTCTCCGCCTTTTCTAACAGCAGGGTTGCGAGACGCGGAATCAGGCCCTTACGAGAAAAGGCCTCCATCTTGTGGAGAAGGTACACGCATCGCTCGCTCATCAGATCGACGAACTGATGTGCCACATGGGGCGCGCATTCTAAAAGAGCTTGGATACTGTCGCGCGAAATCATTCGAACGCGCGAAGCCTGGAGGGCTTCTGCGGAGACGTAGTACTTTCCCCGGCCAAAGCAGCCAATCACGCCGAATACGGCGGGAGCTTGCAGCACAGTGATGGTCAGCGTTCTGTCGCCATAGGTTCTGAAAGTGCGAACGGATCCCTTCTCCAGGACAAAGAGAACTCTGCCAGTCTGTTCGGCCTGAAAAAACAGATGGCCAGCATTGCAATTCAACACATTGCTGTCTTTCTCGAGCGCCTCGAGGCAGGAATCAGGGAGCTATTTGAAAAGGTCGATCTCCGAAAGGAAACTTACACCGAGCATACATGCCGTCCTTCGCACCGATTTGGCACTACAGGAGCAAAGCCGCGCTGGATCGCGAACGCATCTTGAACGCTGTCACGCGCTCATTGCGGGTCTTTTCACGCTGAACTTCGTGGAGCAATTCACGCAGCCGCATGCGGGCCTTGTGCAACTGCGACTTAGAAACGCCTACCGAGCGCCGCAATATCTCGGCAATCTCGTGGTGTTGGTACCCCTGGATATCGTGCAAGACAAATATTGTGCGGTAGCCCACGGGCAACCGCTCGATGCAGCGTTTGAGATTTATTCGATCAATCGATCTCTGCAGCAACAAGTCCGACGCCCCAATATCGATGCTTGGCGAGGCAGTTTCATCGTCCGGGTCGGGAGTCGCTTCGATCGTGACAATTTGCGGCAACTTCTTGCGCAGACGCATTAGCACGATGTTAACCGCTAGTCTGTGCAACCAAGTTGAGAAGGTCGATTCGCCGCGGAAGGTGTGAATTTTGCGGAGCAACAGCAAAAAGGTTTCTTGAGTCAAATCTTCCGCTTCGGCCGAGTTTCCTACCATGCGCAGACATACGGCATACACACGCCGGCTATGCAACCGGTAGAGGTATTCAAACACGGTCCGATCGCCCTCGCGCGCGCGCCGGATGGCCTCCGCTTCACTTAACTCAGCACAGGCGACAGGAGAAACTGGCGGCGCAGCCTTCCTCGAGATGCATTCCGTGCTGGAATGCGCATCCCGGTTCAGGCTACGCCGCTTCTCTACAGCAGGCCGTGCCAGGGATCCAACCACTAGATTTGTGCCCCCGGCGTTTGCAGTGACTTGCATGACTTCTTTCCTTAGCGACCCGCAGCGTGGATTGTGATGGAAGTCTTGTTTTCAGTGACTTTCGTCGCAGCCGCAGTCTGTGAGTCCGTCTTTTGACGGGCTTCCTTACGCCCCAAGTGCTTTTGTGTGGGCCGCGGAGATTTCTGTGATCTAAACAGCTCTCGGGGATATGGATCAGGCGATGAATTGGCCCGAAAAAGGATACGAAGAGCGATTTAGTCCGGGCGTCCTGCTGCGGCCGGGCTTCGATCCTCTCCGCTCGGACCCGCGCTTTAAAGATCTTGTGCGCCGTATCGGTCTCCGTTGTTGAACTAGAGGAATAAATGACGAGAAGGTGATGGCGAGAGCGAAAAAAATAACGGCCGTACGAATGAGCCTTGATTCCTCGCTAGGAGGGCACATCATTCTTTCGTGATGCCGGATGCGCCCGCCCTATTCCACAACAATCTGACCCTTCATCCTGCTCTGGCCCGAGACCGCAAGCAGGGCATCACCTAACCGCATACATGCCGAACGTTTGCGCCAAGAACTCGATCGTGGCCGTCCTTCTCTTTTTGATCGGAATCAACCGCTATTATTCTCATTCCTCATGGATAAATCTCGGATTTTGCTGGAACCGGAAGCCACGCAGGCTTGTGGTTCTGACGGTCTGCGTGGCTTTGGCCTGCGAATCACTCGACGGAATGATTTGGTCATTCGCGTGTAGTGATACACGGTTTAGTTTAGTGAGCTTGAGCTCGGAGACGCCCCATTAGATGCCGAAGCCGATCCGCAGGTCCCATAGTCCTTGATCAGGCTATGGATTTGAAACGATGGATTCCCAGATCCGTCGGCAGCCACAACAACCCCTTTAAGTGTCATGCGCTCGCCGGCCTTCAAGGATTTGCTACCAGCCGCGATCGCGTAGGTTTGGTTGTCCTTCTTGTTCGTTAGACTGATCCCGTCCTGAAGAGACTGAGTGCAGCCGGTGACATAGCTCTGCGTTTTGTGTGCAGCGTGATGATGGTGCCGGACGAGAAGGACGATGCCAACTGCAGCGGCAGCAGCCACGCCAACTCCAATTCCGATTGCCTTCCCGGAGCCGTATCCGCCTGATGGCGGATTGTATCCGCCGGTCCCGCCAGTCCCTCCCGTACCTCCTCCGCCATACTGGGCGGATGCAGCCGCGCAGACGGCCAGGCAAAGTGCCGAAATTCCAGCGAACCGTAGTATCCAACGTGAAAGCATGGTCTTTCCCTCCATTGTCATTTAGCTGAGTTCGAAATCCGAACCTAAGGCTGAGTTTCAATAACGATGACTGAACTTTCCTTTGTTTTATTCCGCGAGTCGCTCCGGTCACTGCCGCGCACTCAAGCATTCTTCAGCATCCTGGAGCGCACAACCCCGACCAGTTTAGAGACGAGGCGCTAAATACTCTGTCTGTGCGTTGATCCTGGGCGACGGCGTTGCCTTCGGAGCGCAGTCTGATGTGGATCGCAGCCGTCGCGAGTCGTGTGATTTATTATTAGGGCATATCCCAGAAAATATTTGTTACCCAATCCAGCGCCGATTTCTGCGGTAATTTCCGGCAGTTCATTCACGCTCTCTAGCGCAAAGGCACGGCTGCTGAGCAGCGCTCCTTCTACTGATCGACAATAATTTGACCCTTCATGCCTTTGTGCCCGCGACCGCAGAAGTGGCAACACTTAAACGTATAAGTGCCAGGCGCTTGGGCCAAAAACTCAATAATGGCCGTTTCCCCCTTCTTGAGCTGCCAACAGTCTTGCGCGGAAGAGAAAATCAGCCCGGGTGTGCCATTGGGTGCCGCGCCATCTGGAAAAGCGCTAATTTTGAAACCATGATCGTGGTCGGTGGCGGTGATCTTGAGTTGAATTCTGGCCCCGATCTTCACATGAACTGGTGAGATCGAGTACTCGTACTTCTTCGCCGTAATTTCGATGATCTGTGTATCTCGATTTTGCGCTCCAACCCAGGTGGGCATCGAAAGCAATATGGCGAGGCCCAGCAGAGACTCGGAAACGATGGATAAGGGAAGACTCTTCGCAATCTTCTTCATCGATCCTCTCAGCCTGGCGAGTAATTAGGTATTGGCACTCATGCGGCAAAATCTATGCCCATGCCCCAGCCCGCAAGAATGCAGCGTTAGCCTTGCAACTGCAAAAACCGGGCTGGGATGGACAAGCTGACTACTGGAGCATCGGCCTTTCGGGGCCAAGACTACCTGACTCTCGAGCTGACCCGCCCATCCTAGTTATTCGGCCTCCGGCATGCCTCTTGCACGATAGAGCGCGGAAGCTTGCTATCGCGGCTATACTTCGCTTCTCTTACAAGCTGCGGCGCACCTCGTCCGCTTCTTCCGCCAGACGCTTGAGCGCGTCCACGATCCCTGTGTTTTTATTTGTAGCAGGGTCGAGGAAGAGCCCATCCTCAACGAGGCTGACGACGGATGCTACGGCCCCTCCGTGCTGAGTGGATGTCGGGCGAATGATTGAAACGGGCCCTAACTTTGGGTTAAGGAAGACGGTTGGTTCCGGCATGATGAGATTGGTCTGGAACTCGTCAGCGACATTAGCGCCTGAGGAGCCATTGTTAGGGTCGACGCCGCTATTGAGGTTTGGAAACGAAAGATTGCCGTCGGTTATTTTGGCTGCGTTGCCGGCCTTGTCGTGCCAAGTCTGGAAGTGCATGATCTCGGACCCCCCAATACTTAGAAGAACTCGCAAGACCTCCAGATTGGTTACCTTCTGAGCTAGCGCCGGGTAAAGGCTGCTGCCGCCCTGCTCGATGAACGCGAAGTGGAATCCTGCCGTATTCGCAATCGCCTGCAGATGGTTGGAGATGTTGCCACCGCTGTCCAAAACCAGATCGCCATCGTTCAAGGGAATGGCCGGATGCTGTCCCTTGGCCAGGTCCGGGACGGCGTTCTCGAAAGTTGCTCCCAGGTCGGGGTTCGTTGTCGCGCTGCGGTACCGTGTCCACCAGCTCGTGTCCACAGTCAATTGCTTCAAGTTGGTAAGCCGTCCTGTTTGTGGAACCCCAGTGACTTGACTCGGCGGCAGAATCGCAAACGGACTGAGGTCGACCGTTTTGGCGCCCTTCGACTGCAGGTAATTATTCAAGAACGTGTGATGGCTGATCTCGTCGTCGGTGTTGTCAGCGATGTATTGCGGCATGTCGCCGTCTAGCACCAGCAGGCCGGTAATGTAGGCCGGAGCAAGCCCGGTGATAATCTTGTTGCCGTTTTGTTGCAGATCGATCGGGGAGAGTCCTTGGTTTGTGGCTCCGCCGAGTTCCGCATACTGAATCCACAGATCGGCCTCAACTTGCTCCAGGGCACTCAGGAACGTCAGAATTGCAATGTCGCCCTTTGTGATTGATGCGCGATCCTCCCCCTCCTCTCTGTCGAAGGCCCCCGAGGTGCCCGGCAACAGCGCCGCGCCCATCGTTGCGGCCCCTACAGCCACCATCCCGTTCTTCAAAAATGACCGGCGATTCTTGGCCCCGTCGAAAACACTTCCCTTTTCTTTCATTGCTATCTCCTTTTGTTTGCAACACCAACCGAGAGCTTCAAAGTCAGGACGCTCTGAGGTAGTGACCAAACTTCCTGGCGCTTTATTCCTCCTCCGCGCAAAAAAGAGAAAACAAGCTGGAATATTTTCGTGTCTGGAGAGTCTATTAATCGCCGGGGAGTTGGTTTTCAAAAGCTAGGCAGTTTCCGCCGCGCTCTTTTTGTGGGAAGTCCATGGTTCAGGCTTTTCGCTTGCTGGACCGGGTTACCATCTTGCGATGGAAGGCACACTCTTCACTGCATCTCTACACCCAGTTGCGTATATCTGCTGATGCAGACAATGCTCTTATTCAGAATTGCGCGTTCATTCTTCACTGCTCCGTGAAAAGCCGCTAAAGGCGGGCGGCTCGGATATAGTTTTCCAATTTTTTCGCATGCGAAATCGATCAGAGCCCTGGCGCTTATCTCGGTCGAACCTGGGGCACCTTCCGCCTCTCTATACTTTCGCGAGAAGTGCCGCAATGATATTCTCTCCATGCTCCTCAAGCCCACAAATATAAAATGTCCCGAGTACGGGCCACCAGCCGAATGCAAAGAGATGCACTCGAGAAAATGAACCGCAAGCAAATGAAATGACCGTGGAGGTCACAACCTCTGTGTAGGAGTCCGGGAGTTTGTGCACAGTTCTTGGACAGTTTTGACACTCTTTGTTTCAAAATGACGGTAAATGGACACTTCAGGATGGTTGTTAAAACCGGAAATCGTTTAGAATCATCATAGCGCCCGTAGCTCAGTTGGATAGAGCGTCTGCCTTCTAAGCGGGAAACCAAATTTATCAAATCTTGCCGGAGCCGACGCAACCCGCTTGAAAATGGCAAGTTGTGACAAAACGTAGCAAGTCGTTTTTCTCCTTTTTGTTCGCCTTCTATTCGCAATTTACCGCGATTTGCCGCGACTTGTACTACGTTTTTACTACGGGGGAGGGAATCTGTTCTTAAGGCAGAAGTCCACCGAGTAAGCTAAATCATGAGGGGTAATTCCCGCCCCCGCATTGCTTATTTCAATCTTCCACTTTTACTTCGTTTCCGTAGATTGCGGGATTGGGCCTTACCGCCTTTCCTCTTGGCCGACAGTTCCGCAGCGACTTTGCTAGTGATCGTCGATGCGTCCACTTTGTAGCGCATCGCCGTTCGCATGAGATTCGCTTCCTTCGAGAGGGCCTCTGCTGAACTGTAACCTGGGCAGTACAGATCTGGCACGAGAGAACACATGACCATGAAACGGTTGAGTTCGGCCGCTGTCATTGCGCGGATATGTGTCTCAGCCAACTTTTCGTGGTCCACCGAATTCCCGCCCCACGAGGTCTTCGTCTTCTTCTCTTCCCAACCATAGACCTGGAACAACCGATGGTGGTTGTCGTGGCCCAGGCGGCGGAAGTAATCCAGCGCAACCATCTCGAAGTCCTCGCGCGCCAGCGCAGCGGGAAGTTTCTCTCGAACAGCCTTCAGGATCCGCGAGCGTGCTTCCTTCTGAACACGGACCGCAAGCGCAAGCTTTCGGCGTTGCTCCGTCTCCTGCGGAGAGATTTCGTAGTGAGAGAATTGGCGGTGCGTCTTGCACTTCTCGTCCGTGCAAACGTGCATGACGGTTCCCGCTTTGCGGCCGTCTACAGCCACAGCGACCTGGGTGTGCGGGCATTCCCCCTCGCGGTTCGCACGACGATACTGACCTTCATAAAGCGTGTTGGCTGCCTTGCTGTTGACCTGCCAGTGCGGACTCTCCGAAATCTGGACCGGTTTTTGCCCTTCCTTCCCCAGGGGACCAACGCGCAGTTGAACGAACGCCTGTACCTTTGCTTGGTGGCAGGCGGGATCCATGCATGAAGATTTGTTCTTGATCTCAGGGAAGAGCAATGGATTATTCCCTGTCCGTTTTGGGCATGACGAACACGCGCCCGCCGCAGGCAGCAAATTCGCGTCCTCCGTATCGAAGGGTGCATTTTTCAAGTCGAGGTGAATTTCGCGTTCGATCCACTCGCGAAGCTGCCGCACCGTCACCGCCTCTGCCTTGCGGTCCTTCAAAATCGAACCGGTGCTGCGATGGCCCGGAAAACATTCCATGAGGGCCCGTTCCTGATCCCTGGGTTGAAGACGCGCGATTTCCAGCGCGTGAGCGACGGTGAGCTTGCCGTGGTAGAACGCCGTTTGTGCGGTCTGGATGAGCGCGGTGAGAGAAATGCGACCTTTCACATACGATGGGCTTTTGGCAACCTGCGCCGCAATCGTCTCGACGGTGTAGAAATCCGGCCGCAAATCCATCAAGGACCGATAACCGATTCCCTCGTCCATCTCGTGAATATTTGCCCGCTGCAAATTTTCAACGAGCTGAAGTTCTCGGGCCTCGGCATCTGTAAGATCTCGCACGGTTGCGGGGATCGTGTTCTTGCCGGCCAACTTCGACGCTCGAAAACGCCGGGTGCCAGCGACCAGTTCGTATGTCTCGGCCGCTCCATCAGGCGAAGGACGTACAAGAATCGCCTGCAACACGCCGTGAGATTGGATGTTGGCTGCCAACTCCCGGAGTTGGGCCTCATCGAAAACCCGGCGCGGGTTGCTGCGGGATTCGCGGATGTTTTCTAGCGGAATGTCCTGAACACTCGAAACCGCCAGTGGTACCGCTTTCGCTTCACTTGCTGCCATCGGTGCGCTCATTTTTCCCCTTCTCCCTTCTTTTCGAAGGCTTTCGGTTCAATACTCTTCGGGCAACAAGAGCGTGGTCACGGAGCGGTCCGATTCCGTGATGATCCACAGCTTGTCGCCTGCATTCGTGCGGTAACTGCTCAAGAGCCGGAACTCGTGCTCTACGCTGTGGTCGTTTTCCTTTCGGTCCTCGTCGGACAAATCGCCCCACTCGCGGTTGACATGGCGCGTGAGGAACTCGCCCGGTTGCTGTCCTGCCTTCTCAAGCGCGGCCAAAGCGCCCGGCGTTGCAACGATCTGGCCAAGTGCAAAAGCAGGTTGTTTGCTGAGTTGCTGCATGGAAGAAAGCTCCTTTCGTTCAGTTTGTTCTTGCTTCGTAGATGGGCGACATTCAAGTCATCCGATGAGACTTTCGACGAGTCCTATTGAACTGAGGAATTCATCATCGAGATGCATGAAGCTCCAAAGACCTACAAGATGAACGTGGAGAATCTGCATCGCTAGTCGGACAAGGGGGGCGCGGCCCCGCCGACGGGTTGCACAGGATGCGGCTACGGAAACTGCTCGACGCCAATCTTGACGGATAGGCGCGTTCTACAAGATGGCGATTATGTCTACGGTCGGTAGCTGAAGCTAGATCATCTGAATGTTGGCAAAAGGAAAGATTCCGTCGCCTCCGGTAACCCTGGACGGAATGGTGGGAAGGAAATCGCCGGGCGAAGCCAGGAATACTTCACACTTCCACTCAGGAGGCTACGCCGCTAAATCGTCCTCTCTCGCCGCGCCGCTCCGAGACGACTTCTTTTCACGAACTTCCCGTCCTTTCAGCAACACTAGATCTAAGAACCAGGTCTGATCCACTTTGCCGAGCGTAATTTCCTGCGGATAGTTCTTGATGAAGGTGAGGATATCTTTCTCACGGATGCGGTGGATGTCTTTCCCATTGCCATCATGCCGACGTGTACCCTGGAAGCGGTCCAGCAGCCACCCGTTCTTTATCCACCCGGCAATCTTGTGGTGATCTTCGCCGAGACACAGTTCCAGATCTCGCATCGTGTAACCGTCGCGCACGCGCCGGGAGGTTCCTAGCCTTTTCAGCTTGTTGACCACGGAGCTCTCGGGGCGGCGCAATCGCTTCGCGATCGTTGCCGAGGACACGCGGCCGACCAGTTTCTCCAGAACATTCGTCTCCCTCCGCGTCCAAGGCCGCCGGTCAATGTGCATTGCTAAACCCAGCCGTGCAGCCTGCCGCTTGATATACCACCGCGGCAAGCCGGTAAGACGAATCATCCGGTTGAGAACCCGAAACCGGCGATTCAGCCCGCCGAAATAGTGAGACTTGAGATAGGCGTCGTATTCCGGCCGCCAGATGTACTTTCGCCTTGCGCCGCGCCGATGATCGTCTGAGGATGTCAATCCCTGGTACGTCTGGGATAGTGGATGTCTTTGTTGGAGGCCACCTGGAGTCGCCTTATTGCACACCAAGTTATTCATTGCTGTTTTCCTTTGAGCACAGAGCCCCCAAGTTCTGACAAAGAGCCAAGCGGATGGGAATGGCGTCGCCAACACTTCGCTGGGGATGCATGCTGCGAAGCGGCATGTACTTGCTGTCAGTCAATGTGGGAGTGCAGAGGTGGGGAACCTCACGCCTTAGTGCCAAGTATTGGCGGCACGTCGGCCTGTCTCCAAATCGCCCCGGCGCACCACCATTCTTGATAGGTTTCACCGGTCGTTTCTGGCATTACTTGAACATAGGCCCCGCGCGCGTAGGACAGCGCCGCAGCGAAACGCGACGCGTCTCTTAGACACATAGGCCGAGAACGGTAAACGGTCCGGATTTCGTCCGGCTGACCCAAGGCCGGGCCCTCATACTCGATTACTCGGAACTGCCCGCTGGAAATCATGCGACACCGCTTTCAGAGGGTTGGTTTGGGAGATAGGAAAGACGACGGCCTACGGATGGCGAACAATATCCGGCGCGCTTGTATCTGGGTCTGTTTGTTTGCTGATGGCTACTGGAAATGAAGTGGAGCCCTGCTAGGATTCCATCTCTTTTCCCGGATGTATCATCTGGTCGGCCCAGAGCTTTCGCGCCCTAGCGATCCGCTGATCAAGTCGCACTGCGAAAAAATGGGCACACCGCCGGAGTTCACGGTCCAACAGACCGGCAGCGGACTTACGCAGAACGGAGAGGGTCGCGCACAAGCCCTTGAGCAAGAAAGTGTACGCGGACACAGCAACGACAGAGGCTCCGTTCTTTTCCCGGAGCGGGCACAATCGAATTAGAGCTTGCAAGCGGCCGAGGTCCTCCGAGGAGACGGTCCGGCCTTCGATAGTCATCGCTTTCAGCACACTTTCGCTGAGCTCAATTTGTGAGGCTCGGGCAAGCAAGGAGCGGCAGTAAGCTACAAATAAAAGCGGTGCGGACACCGCAAACACCAGAACAACAATTGCGCAAAACATCTTCGTTAACCTTTTGCGGTCTAGTCGGAACAGCTTGGAGGGAATCTAGAGGGCGACATGATCCAGGTTGCAGCCAAGCGGGGAGAGGCACTCCGGATCGTGAGGCCGGGAGCGGATGGAAGCGATCTGTAGCGGTTCTTCCCAATCGGGATTGAAAACCAGAATACGCACGACCAGCGTGCCGTCCTGGTCCTTCTTACCTTCGACAGCGACGGAATCCCACATTTCTTGGGTGCCCTGACGCAGGACGAGTTGGCCCACTCTGACCCAAAGTGAATCCGTGTCCACCAGAAAGCGACCGGGCTTATCTGCGTCACAGCTCACCCGGAATCCACCTGCGCTCGCAACCGCATCTGTTCCTGTTTTCTGCATTTGACTTTCCCCGAACGATTTCTCACCAACAAACCTTATTAGCCATACAGCTAATCTGCTCGTGGTGCTTTTGCTCGTGCCACTCTAGAACCTACGGCATGGACAATCAAGCCAAATTCTTCCGCCAATTAGGGCGACGAGTGAAAGAACTCCGCGTGAGGCACGGCTACACGCAAGAGGACATGATTTCGTTTGGTTTCTCGGCGAGGCACTGGCAACAGATTGAGGCCGGAAGGCCCATTACGATGACGACGCTTTTGCGGATCTGTCGAGTGTTTTCAACTCCGATGGAACGAGTTGTGAAGGGCCTAGATAAGGGGCTTTATAAAAAGTAGCGAATTGTGTTTTTTCACGATCAAGCGATCTTTGCCTCTACCCTGAACCGCTTAAGGCCATGACAAAAGTATTCGTCTGCTACTGCCACCAAGACAGGCGCTGGCTGAACCGCCTACGGGTCCATCTGAACCCTCTTGAGAGAAGCGGCTGTATAGATCTGTGGGCGGACACTCGAATCAAGCCCGGCGATAACTGGGTCAACGAGATTGAAACTGCGCTGAGCGAGGCACGGGTCGCTGTCCTTATCGTCAGCGCGGACTTTCTTGCTTCTGAATTCATTGTCTCTAAGGAGCTGCCCGCATTACTTCAAAAGGCGATGCATAGGAATTGCAGGATCATACCCCTCATCGTCGGCCCATGCCTGTTTTCGCGCTTGCGCGATCTTCAGCAATTCCAAGCCATTATTACTCCGAGCACTAAATTGATGACACTTTTCACTTGGCAGCATATCGGACGTGGCGTTCGCAAAAATAGTTCTTTACGACCGTGGGCCTCGCCTGCGTGATCCGAAGGTAAGAGCGAAC
>Ga0102924_1000061_pt1 | contig 119639 bp, 69 predicted proteins | sample PaiPotPPM11metaG_FD_80116 | JGI IMG/M metagenome (GOLD analysis project Ga0102924, IMG submission 80116) | Iron sulfur acid spring bacterial and archeal communities from Banff, Canada, to study Microbial Dark Matter (Phase II) - Paint Pots PPM... ...
CGCCATGATCGTCCTCCAAGCCATCGGCGGCTCCACCAACGGCCTGATCCATCTCACCGCCATCGCCGCCCGCGCCGGCGTCCCCTTCTCCCTCGCCGACTTCGACCGCCTCTCCCGCGAAGTCCCCGTCCTCCTCAATATCAAACCCTCCGGCGATCACTACATGGAGCACTTCCACTACGCCGGCGGCCTCCCCGCGCTCCTCCGCGAACTCAACCCGCTCCTCGACACCTCTGCCCCCACCATCTCCGGCTTCACCCTCGCCGAAATCATCGACGAAGCCGAAGAAGTCCCCAACCAGGACGTGATCCGCACCCTCACCGCGCCCCTGAAAAAGGAAGGCGCCATCGCCATCCTCCACGGCAATCTCGCCCCGCGCTCCGCCGTCATCAAACACTCCGCCGCCTCACCCCACCTTCTGAAGCACACCGGCCGTGCCATCGTCTTCGACTCCCTAGAAGACCTCGCCGCTCGCATCGACTCCCCCACGCTCGACGTCAACGCCGACGACATCCTCGTCCTCCGCAACGCCGGCCCCGTCGCCGCTCCCGGCATGCCCGAAGCCGGCTACCTGCCCATCCCCCTCAAGCTCGCCCGCGCCGGTGTCAAGGACATGGTCCGCATCTCCGACGCCCGCATGTCTGGCACCGCGTTCGGCACCATCGTCCTCCACATCGCGCCCGAGTCCGCCATCGGCGGCCCGCTCGCCATCGTCGAAACCGGCGACCGCATCGCCCTCGACGTCGAAGCCCGCACCCTCAACCTCCTCATCCCTCCCGAAGAAATCGCCCGCCGCCTCGACGCCTGGAACGCCGCCCCCAAGCACGCCAAACCCATCCGCGGCTACGCCCGCCTCTTCCACGACCACATCCTCCAGGCCGACCAGGGCTGCGACTTCGACTTCCTCCTCCGCGAAGGTCCTCAACCCGTCTAACGGGGTGTCATTCTGAGCGCAGCGAACGGGGCCCCCGGCCAGCTTGCTGGCTGGGACAGGAAGAATCCCCGCATCTAGCCGGTGTAGCCTCAACGCCGCACGGCTATTAGCGAACCCCTACGAAATCAACCCGCGTTCCCGAAGCCACTCGCCAAGCGTGCGGTGCGGCATCAGTTTCACCGCCGGCTTGCCGGTCAGACGTGCCTGGATATGCTCACCCAGCTTCTCCGCAAACTCCGTCTCGCCAGCCGGCGCGTTGTAGAGCACGACCACCGCGTAATCCTTCTCCGGATTGAAGATCGCGCTCGAAGAGTAGCCGCCGGTGCTGCCGTCGTGCGAGTAGCTTCCCGAGGCATCGTCGCGAAGCCAGTTCAGCGCGATGTGTCTCCCATTGTTCGCCACGGCCCGCGGAATATGCGACAGCGCGATCGCCGCGGGCAGCGTCTTGCCCTCGGGCGTGAGCGCTGCGTTCGCGGGCAGGCGTTCCGGATGCAGTTGCGCCTCCAGGTAAGTCAGCATGTCGCCCGCCGTCGAGCGGATCGCGCCCGCGCCCGCCAATGCATCCAGCTCCCACGGCGGAACCGGCTTGCCCTTCTCGTTGTAGCCCTGGATCATGCGCCCGCGCTGTGTCGGAGTCAGCACCGTCGCCGTATCGCTCATTCCCAGCGGGCCGGTCACCTGCTCCTCGAGCAGCGCGGCATAGGAAACACCTGCGCGATTCGTCAAACCCACGCCCAGCAATCCGACGGCCAGGTTGCTGTACACGAAAGGCGCATCCGCAGGGTGGGCGACGCCGTGTTTCCCAAGGAACGCATACAGCGCCTCGCGGTCGTACTCTCCCAAAGGATTGTCCGGGTCGGAAGACTGCATGTTATCCGGATCACGTGGCAGCCCGGCGTGCAGATCACTCAGGTCCACCAGAGTAATTTCGTCGCCGTCCGGTTTGGCGACCGTTCCCGGCGGCAGCAGTTCGCGGATCGGCTCATCCAGCCGCACCTGGCCCTGCACCGCCATCTGCGCCAGCATCAGCCCGGTGAACGTCTTGGTGACGGACCCAATCTCGAAGATGGAGTCGGCCCCGGCCGTCCCATAGCAATAGATCCGCCGGACGCCATGCTGCACCACACCGATCGTGACGCCGCCATGAGTACCGGCCGCAAGCGGACCTCTCCCAAGCGCGTCGGCAAGATCGGCATCGAGCACCGGCTTCAGGTCCGCAACCGCAACCGGCGCCATCGCCGCATCGAGCCGCTTGCAACCAATCAACGACAGCGACCCCAGCAAGCCAAGAAGCGTCAGCGGACGACGAAGAGGACGATTCATCAATGAAGATGACAATACACGCGCCGCCATGCCAGCCGCACAGGGAATCCGATCGCCGCCCATCCACACGGACCCCACTTCCTCCGCAGCAGACCATGGAAAAGCGTTAGCCCTGTTGGCGTCAATCCACAATTATGCCAAGGCAGGCTGAACAGTCGCCAATGCACCCAGCGGACCGAGTCTGGTGTTCTGGGTGGCTGCGAAAATACAGCGGCCGGCCCGATTGACGCCCGCTGGGATGGAGCTAAACTCATATTGTGACGCCGCACCCTTCATGGAATGAGAGTTACGCCTCAGGACAGTTGCCCTGGGACACCGGAGAGCCAGAGCCTCTGCTCGTCGAGTTCGTCACTTCAGGCGGAGTGACGCCGGCTGCTACGCTCGAGATTGGCGCCGGTACCGGCACGAATGCAATTTGGCTGGCCGAACGCGGCTTCGACGTACTCGGGGTCGATGTCTCGCCGCTCGCCGTCGAGAGAGCCCGCGCCAAAACTGAGGGACGCGCTCTGCCTTGCCGCTTCGCTGCGTCGGATTTTCTAGCCGCTCCTCCACCCGGTGGTCCATTCCAGTTCGTGTTCGACCGCGGCTGCTTTCATGTCTTTGATGAACCGGACGAGAGAGAGCGATGCGCGGCACAAGTCGCTGCCGCACTAACGCCGGGCGGCTTGTGGCTGAGCTTGATCGGCAGCACCGAAGGTCCGCCGCGCGAATTCGGTCCGCCGCGCCGCTCGGCTCGCGAGGTCGCCCTTGCCATCGAGCCTGTGTTGGAGATCGTCGAGTTGAGAGCGGCCGAGTTTCGCGGTCACGGCGCACCGGCGTGGTTTTGCCTGTCACGCCGACGCACGATATCGGCGCAGCCCTCCACGCACGATTGAGGCTCCTGGTGAATGTGCCTCCCATTATCCAATCGCGCCACATCGGCAATGCGCGTTCCCATCTGCCACGGTGCTGGAAACGTGCTAAGGCTTGTTAGCAACAAGTTGAAGTTCAGAGGTTCCGATGAGGCGTATTTTTGAACATCAGCCAGCTATGCCACTGATCTCTGATTTACTTCCGCATTAGCGATGCAGCTTGCGGTTAGTGCACTCACACGTAGACCAGCCGTAATAGGTAAACATATCGCGTTCCAGATAAGTATTTTTGGCACTGAACTCTCGTGATAACGTCTTTTGCATGCCTACTGGAGAGCAAGACCAGCCCACGCGCCGAGAGGTCCTCTCAGGACTCGGCGCAGTCGCGGTCTCCTCGGCTCTTCCTGCGGTGCTAAGCGCCGAGTCTGCGGCGCCCTCGCTCTGCTTTACCTCGGCTGTCGAGATAGCGGCCATGATCCGAGCTAAGAAGCTCTCGGCTCGTGAAGCCCTTGCCGAACATCTCAAGCAGATTGATCGCGTCAATCCTCAGGTCAACGCCATTGTCACCCTCGTCGCCGACCAGGCAACCGCAGCAGCCGGACGCGCCGACGAGATGCAGGCGCGTGGCGAAACCCTCGGCCCCCTGCACGGCCTGCCTGTCGCCTACAAGGACCTCCTCGAAACCGCCGGCGTCCGCACCACCTTCGGCTCACCCCTCTACAAAGACTACGTCCCCACCAAAGATAACCTGCTCGTCACGCGCATGGGCGCCGCAGGCGCCATCCTGATCGGCAAGACTAACACCCCGGAGTTCGGTGCCGGCTCGCAGACCTTCAACAGCGTCTTCGGCGCAACCCTCAACCCCTACGACATCACCAAGACCTGCGGCGGCTCCTCCGGCGGGGCAGCGGTTGCGCTCGCCTGCGGCATGGTGCCGGTGGCCAGTGGCTCCGACACGGGCGGCTCCCTCCGTAATCCCGCCGCCTGGTGTAATATCGTCGGCTTCCGCCCTTCTGTCGGGCGCGTACCAAATCCCTCTGCCCGCTTGGGTTGGTTTACCCTCTCGACCAACGGATGCCTCGGCCGCTCCACTGCTGATCTCGCTCTCGCACTCAGCACCATCGTCGGACCGGACATAAACTCGCCGCTCTCGATCAACGAGCCCGGCTCGCTCTTCGCCCGCCCCCTCGAACGCAGCTTCAAAGGCGTGCGCGTCGCATGGTTCAAAGACCTCAACAGCATCCCCATCGACCCGCGCGTCCGCATCGCAGTCGACGCACAGCGCAAGACCTTTGAGTCTCTCGGATGTATCGTCGAACAGGCCGAGCCCGACTTCGCACCCGCCGAAATTGCTTTCCGCATCTTGCGTTCATGGAACTCTGCTGGCAGCTACGGCACGATGCTCCAGCAACATCCCGAAGCATTCAAAGATACACTCAGTGGCGAAATCAAAGAAGGCCTTGCCCTCTCTGCCAGTGACATCACCCGTGCAGAGATCGCGCACACCCAGCTGTGGCGCCAGTTTCAAACCTTCTTGGAAAAGTACGAGTACTTCATCCTGCCCACCACACAACTGCCCCCCTTCGATGTCAACATACCCTGGCCCACCGAGATCAACGGCATTCACTTCGCTAACTACATCGACTGGATGAAAAGCTGCTGGTACATCTCCGCTACCGGCAACCCCGCCGCCTCCGTACCCGCTGGCTTCACGCCAGAAGGCCTGCCCGTCGGCCTCCAAATCGTCGGCCGTGACAAGCAGGACTTTAGCGTCCTCCAACTCGCTCATGCCTTCGAAAAGGCCAGCAACTCCGGTGGACGGCGACCCAATATCACCCTGTAGCTGAATGGTCTCTCGAATCATGCAAAATCGCCGAGTCACTCATCGACCCGTAGTCGGAAAGCGAAATCGCCTTCTGCCAGGGAAGTCCTTTGGCTGAGATCGGCAGTCGCCTCATGATCTCGGTGCGTTCCCGCTGAAAAGAGGAAAGAAAAGCCTCGACAGGCGAGAGAGAATTCTCTGTGCTCTCTTTTTTACTCTGTGTCCTGTGTGATTCGCTCTAAGCCTTGCCACCGACGTCGAACCCCGAACCCGAATTCGCTCCGTGATTCCCACAGATTTTCTTGACACGCCGACTATAATTAAAGAAGAGCTAAACAGCGCCCAGCGTCGTGTCCACGCACATCGGACCGGACCTGAAGCCTGCCGCACCTCGGGCTCAGAGTGGGAAACTAAAACCAATGCAAGGTCACCCAAAGTGCGCGTTCTCTCCACGCCTCCGGCCGGCAAGTCGACTCCGTCATTTTGCACCCACCCCGCAAGTTGCTGATTCTGGCTATTTTGTGCGTAACGACCATGCAATCTTGTATTTGCAGATACCACTAGTCGCTAAGTCGCTGACAGGCCACGCTTTCTCCCCAGGATCATGTAGGGTATCTTCTCCTTGACAGTCGGCAAACTGCCCAACCGACCCGGAGCCCCATGCCGACTCCTGATACATCAAACCAAATCAATTCAATATCCCGATTCGAATCGAAGTCCTTTCGTAGGCATATCTTGGAATCAAACCCCGGGGGGGAGGGGGTCACCGGCTGATATCCTCCAACTGACAACTGACAACTGACCACTGACAACTTGCTACTGACTACTTCCTACTAACAACTGGAACCAAATGCCACTCGACCACACCGCTCAAGGCGTCTACGTCATCGCAGCCACCCCGTTCCTGCCGGACGGCGCGGTCGACACTGCTTCTATCGATCGCATGACCGACTTCTACCTCGGCTGCGGCGTCACCGGCATGACCATCCTCGGCATGATGGGCGAAGCCCCCAAACTCGATCCCGACGAGTCGCTCGCCATCGCGAAGCAGGTCGTCCGCCGCGCAACCGTCCCCGTCGTCGTCGGCGTCTCCGCTCCCGGCTTCGCTGCCATGCGCTCCCTCGCCCGCGACGTCATGGATGCCGGAGCCGCAGGCGTCATGATCGCTCCGCCGCCCGCCCTCCGCACCGACGACCAGATCGTCAGCTACTTCGCCCAGGCCGTCGCCGCCATCGGCCCCGACATCCCCTGGGTCCTGCAGGATTACCCACTCGTCCTCACCGTCCAGATGACGCCCAAAGTCATCCGCCAGATCGTGACCGACAACCCCTCCTGCGTCATGCTGAAGCACGAAGACTGGCCCGGCCTCGAGAAGATCTCCACGCTGCGCGCCTTCCAGCGCGACGGCTCCCTCCGCCCGCTGTCCATCCTCTGTGGCAATGGAGCGCTCTTCCTCGACTTCGAAATGGAGCGTGGAGCCGACGGTGCGATGACCGGCTACGCCTTCCCCGACATGCTCGTCGACGTCGTCAACTTCTGCGCGCAGGGCAACCGCGACACCGCGCACGATCTTTTCGACGCCCACCTCCCGCTCATCCGCTACGAGCAGCAGCAGGGAATCGGCCTCGCCGTCCGCAAGTACGTCCTGCAGAAGCGCGGCGCCATCGCTCACGACACCCAGCGCGCCCCCGCCGGCAAACTCACCGCCACGGCGAAGGCCGAAGTCGACTATCTCCTCAGCCGCCTCGCCCGCACCGACGTCCGCGCGAGCCTGATCCCGACCAGCGCCGGTGTCGGCCAATGACCTCGCGCCGCTATGCCTTGTACGCCTGCGGCCGTTCCGCCGCCACACCGAACGCCCGCTCCAGCGCAATGCCGGCCTGCGCCATCGTCCCTTCCTCGAACAGCCGCCCGACGAGAGTCACGCCATACGGCACGCGTCGCGGCGGGGAGAACTTCGGCAGCGGATTCTTCGGATCGGGCGCCCAGTCGCTACGCGCCTCTGCGACCTCCACAAATCCCGCGCGCAGCGTCAGCGAGGGATGGCCCGTGAAGTTCGTGATCACCAGGAACTCATCCCGCAGCGAAGGCACCAGCAGCAGATCAACTTCGCGGAACAGGCGCTCCATCTCCAGCGCAACCTTCCGCCGCAGGCGATCCGCCTGCACGAAGTCCACCGCCGACAGGAACCGCGACTGGCGGAACGTATTCGGCCACGCATCCGGAACCTGCATCTTCAACTCGTCCAGCTTGCCGCTCAGCGTCAGCTCTTCAAACGAAGCCGCAGCCTCCGCAAACAGGATGATGTTCAGCGAGTCGTACGGCCAATCCGGCAGCGACACCTCGACCGCCTTCATCCCGAGCTTCTTCACGGTCTCGAGCGCCGCGCGATCGACGTCAGTCGCCGGCGCCGCCTTCATCCACGCTGGAATATATCCCACGCGCAAGCCTGCAATACTCGCGCCCGCATCGAACTCGAGCTTGCTCGCCACACTCGCCGTATCGCCCGCATCGTGCCCGCTGATCGCGTCGAGTACCAGCATCGTGTCCTCCACCGAGCGCGCCATCGGCCCCAGCTTGTCGCACGTCCAGCTCAGCGTCATCGCGCCCGTCCGCGGCACGCGTCCGAACGTCGGCCGCAGTCCGGTCACGCCGCAGCGCATCGACGGACTCACAATGCTGCCCTGCGTTTCGCTCCCGATCGCGAACCCGACAAGTCCAGCCGCAACCGCCGCGCCCGGTCCCGCGCTCGAACCCGACGAGCCTTCCTCCAGCAGCCACGGATTCTTCGTCTCCCCGCCGAACCACACATCATTTAGCGCCAGCGCGCCCAGGCTCAGTTTCGCCACCAGCACTGCGCCCGCCTCGTTCAGCTTCGCCGTCACCGCCGCATCCTTCACCGGAACGCGGTCGCGATACGGTTCCGCGCCCCACGTCGTTGCGATGCCCGCCGTATCGAGCAGATCCTTCGCGCCCCACGGAATCCCGTGGAGCGGCCCGCGATATTTGCCCGTAGCAATCTCCTTGTCCGCCGCCCGCGCCTGTTGCAACGCATGCTCGCGCGCCAGCGTGATCACGCACGTCAGCTTCCGGTCGAACGTCTCCAGCCGCTTCAGGTACAACTGCGTCAGCCGCTCTGAGGTGACCTGCCGCGTCTTCATCCACTCGGCGAGATGCTTTACCGGAGCAAAAGCAATGTCCTCCTCAGCTTCCGGCAACTTCGGCGCCGGGCCCGAACTGGGGACGAATGAACTCTTTGAGGGCCCGACCGTCGCGCCGGGAAGCGTCGGATTCCAGGTCGTCGCGGGTGCGACCGTCTCCTCGATCGCCACCTTCCGCGGTCCCGTCCGCCGTTCATACACGCTCGCCAGCGACTGCTGCCAGTTCCCGGCCGCCTGCGCGATATCCTTCGGCGACATCTCCAACTGGACCAGCTTCTCCGCCTCAACGAACGTCTGGGTCGAGACCGCCGGCCCGACCGCAGGCGAAGTCCCGAACGCCGGCGGAGCTCCCGGCGGCTGCTGTGCGTCAGTGTTCTTTGCGGCCATTGCAACCCCCATCAATCCTAAGGAAGTGTTGGCAAGAAATTCACGGCGTGATGGGGGCATGGTAACTCCTCTGGGCTTTATGAAATGAATTCAGTAGTAGCAGACTAATCTTCGGCCGGGTTCAGCCGATATGGATTGAAGATACGAGAATTTCGGCAAGCTAATGTCTTAACGTTTTAGAACATCGTTGGGCAAGCCTAAGTTTATCTGCAGCTTATATCGGGAAATCGGCTGGCTGGGATCGCGCCGGTGAATTCACTTGAGGACGGGCGCTCACCCGCCGTTTACTGAAGCTGAGGCTGCGGAAAAACTGCTGTAGGTCTCCATCAAGAGAAGGAAGGGGCTAAGTTCCCACCGAATATTCGCAGAGCAGTTTTGTGGGACCGCAGCCCCGCGATTGCCTGAAAGTGACAGTCGCGGAGCTGGTGCAAGGAACGTTGATGCGGTTTTGGAACGTCTGGGGAGTTGTCGCCGGAGTGGCACTGGCCGTGTTTGTGAACGCGACGCCCACGGCAGCCCAGGTCTTCCAGCATCCTGGCGTTCTGGTCAGCAAGGCGCAGTTGGACTATATCAAGGCGCAATACACCGCCAGGGTAAACCCCTTCTATCGCGAAGTCCTGAACGTGCGGCGAGCCCATGGGTCGCGGACTTACCAGGTGCAGGTCAACCAGTATCCGCCTCCGATTCGACGTCCCACATCGGCTGTTCGGTGGCGGACTCGGACATCGCGACTGCCTATCTCCCGGCGCTGCTCTGGTACATCATGGGCAACCAAACGCATCGGGCATAGTGAATCCACATTGAGAGAATCCAAGCACAAATTGGGCCGTTTGCGGGGCTGCTATGTGACAGCGATCACAGCAGATGGAAGTTTACGAAGCCTAACGTTACCGTGGGCCAATCGCGGATGCATTGGCGCGCGCAGAGCTGTACCCAACTTTTGGTTGGACATTTCTCCGTTCAGCCAGACTCACACGATCATGGAGTGACCAATGCAAGATCAATCTCGTAGGATGTTCTCGGCTAGGGTGACCGTCGCCCTTTTTCTCTGCTCAGCACTATCTCTGGTAACGGGCTGTGCGCTCCAGTCCGGTAGTACGCTATCACCGGCAATGCCGGGAACGAAGTCTTCGGGGGCTGCAGCTTCTTTCGCGACCACCGGGAGAGCGATGGGTGGGGAATTGCCGATTGCGGGCGCGACGGTGACACTGTACGCGTCTTCGTCCGCCGGCGTGACCGCTGCCAACGGCGTCTACGCCGGCACTGCTCAGGTGTTGGGGATGACGACCACAGATTCCAATGGGATCTGGGGCTTTTCGGGAGTCAGCAACTGCCCGCAGAACCAGATCATCTATGTTGCATCGTCTGGCGGCGACAACGGGGCCGGGGCCAACAACAATGTTTTGCACGTGGCTGTCCTGGGCCAGTGCACTACTGCCACTGGCGCCGGATTGCCCTCGTTCACCGTGGTTAACGAGGTGACGACCGTCGCCACAGCCTATGCGTTTAGCGGCTTCATGACGACGAGTGGCACGGGTAGCAGTGCAGTCGTCAACATCGCTGCGCCCTCCAATAACGCGTCGTTTACGACCAGCAACGACGTAGCCCAGGGGGCAGTGTTGACGGCTTCTGGTTTGCTGCATGCGTATCAGAACGCCATCAACCTGGCGAACATGACGACCGGAACCGCCAATACAATTCCTCCAAGCAACCCCAGCATTCTTCCTGGGAACTCGGGGGCCGCGGTCGCTCCAGCAGCCGTGGTGAACACGCTTGCTAACATCCTGCAAGCCTGTGTGAACTCGACCGGCGGTACGGAAGGCGACGGCAGCATCTGCGGCAACCTCTTCCTCAATACACCGAGCTTGACGGGTGGATTTGCCACGACAACCCTGGGAGCAGCGCTGAATCTGGCTAAGAATCCGGCCGCAAATGTGACCGCGTTGTTTGCTCTCGCGCCCGGCACTGGGGCGCCGCCTTTCCTGCCTGCGTTGAGCGCTGCGCCGAATGACTGGACGTTGGCGATTGCATATCCCGTGCCGCCGAATCCGGTTGGTGGCATTGGATTCCCCTTCACCTTAGCTCTGGACGCTGACGACAATGTCTACGTGACCAGCCCGGAGAACGATCCGTGGTTGGCCACTGCTAGTTCTACGAGCACGGGAAACTCCCAGAGTTCCTGCCTCTTCGGCTGGGCCAGCAACGGCGCCTTCCGCCCGACGATCACGGCCTATAGCGGCACGGCTGACGTCGCTCCACAATCCGGCGCAGCCGCAACCCAGGGAACGGGGGCACCTGGAACTTCAAGCTGGTTCTGCTCCGGCGCACAAAATGCGGATACCCTGGACGACTACGTCGTCGCCAACGTGGCTGCGGACAACGTCGGCAATATCTGGCTGACGAACTACACCAAGGGTGTAACTGGCTACAATCGCGTGATCAAGGTATCCAACACTGGTGTGTGGGAGGCCAACTACACGGTTCCAATACAGACTGGTTCGAGCACACCTTACATTCCAGTCGGTCTCATCGTCGATCAATACAACAATGTTTGGACCAACCTCCTGACCGCCACCGGCAGCATTCCCAACATCGTCGGCTTTGCGGCGGGTCCCAGCAATACCGCCAGCATTGGGCTGCCGCTTACCATCGGTTCAGTCACGACTGGCCCGACCTTTGCTTCGGCCGGCCGGGGACTCGCCTTCGATAGCGTGGGGAACTTCTTCGGAGCATCGTTCGGAGGGAGCAGTGGAACCTCGGGATCCCTTTCTTTGGGGGGCACATTCCTCTTGCTCCCCCTCAATGGCCTCCAGTCCAATGCAGCCAACTATGCAACTGCATCTCTTTTCAAGAAGAGCGTCCTGGGCGGAGGTACGTCCGGAGCGAGCGGGAACAACGCGCCTTATGGCGTCGCGATCGACTCTTCGAACAATCTCTGGGTGACGGCGGGAGGGGCGGGGCAGACGATATCTACAGGCGCGGTTGGTCTCGCCAAGTGTTCACCAAACGCCGGACCGCCATTCCTTTCAACTACGACATCGGCCGCGACTACTTGCAGCGCAACGAGTGTTGCCACTGGCTTCACATCACCGAAGTTTCTTGAGGCCGATGGCAATAATGTTCTGTGGGTCGCGGACACGACGGGAATCGAGGCTTACGCCAGCACGCTCAGTACGCCTGCGCTGGTCTCCGAAACCGGCGGGTTCAAGCCCTGCATTCCCGGCAGCGGCAACACAGCTACCTGCACGTATCCGGACTTTAACACAAGCATCAAAGGCATCTCTGTCGACAGCACCGGCTCGGTGTGGTTTACCACGCCGGATCTTACGACAACGACCCCGAACGCGAACATGCTGATCCAGATGATTGGATCGGCTACCCCGACATGGCCGTTGCTGGCAGTGCAGAAGCCCGGCCAGATGCCTCAATAGTGGGTGCTTCCCGGAGACTGAAGCGGCTGCGCACTCCCGGCTGCCGCTCCCTTCAAGATATGTGGGTCAACAGAAAGGTTAGAGATCGTATGAATTTCAGAAGTGTGGCATCGTTCGTTATGCGTCGTTTGAATCTTCTTCTTTTGCTCTCGCTGATGGCGGTTGCTCTTCCGCTGCGTGCCCAGGTGACGGGCTGCGATGATTCGCCTGAGAACCCAACAGTGATCCTGGCAGTGGTTGGCGGAATCGGCGTTGTGATTTCCAGGCTTCGCGCTGGTCGTCGCCGATAACACCTCCCTCCTGCTGGCGCTTTCCCTGACCTGCGGTAGTTGGGCTGGCAGGCGTCAGCTTCCGTGGGTTCAGCAATTCAACCAACGATACGGCCGTACCTGGTTTGCTCCGGGTACGGCCGTATTGATCTTGGTCGCGCCCGACACGCGGCCGCGCAGTCCCTTAGTCGTGAGACGGTGGCGGCGGTGGCGCGGACGATGGCGGAGTCGGCTTGCCGGTAACGGTGAAGGGCTCCATCAGCTCGACCCGGGTGCCGTCTGGGTCGTAGAGGTTGACTTGCCGCTTTTGATTGACGCCGGTGTTGATGACGACCGGCTGCTTAGCAGAGGCCGCGTAGGCAGCGTAGGCGGGGCGAGCCTTCAGCTCGTCGACGGCCTTGGCGATGTCCGGCACGGAGAGCGAAAGATGGTTCTTGGTGCCCCAGCCCTTGGGATCGGGAAGGCTGTGGTACAGCATGAATTCCACGTAGTCGTAGCCGTCCGGAACCTTCATGTTGATCCAGCTCAGCTCTTTAGGATTCGCCCCACCGCGCCAGGTCTCCGTGAATCCGAGCACCTTGCCGTAGAAATCGATCGACTTCTGGCTGTTCCCGACCAGGAAGCCGGCGTGGTAGATCTTGTCGGAGATGCGGCTCGGCGGCAAGAATTTGCCCTTCGCCACCGCCTCCTGGCCATCCGGCAGCGACTGGACGAATTCAACCAGCATGCCGTCCGGGTCCTTGATCTCGAAGGCGTAGTCGCCGGCCTTGGTCTTCCCGTTGCCCGGCTTCACGTCGAAGCCCTGCGAGCGGAGGTAGGAACGCATCTGCTCGACGTTGTCCACGGTGAAGCAGATGTGGCTCATCATGTTGTGCGGTACGGTGGGCGTGTCGGTGAACAGCTCGACGTGCTGGAGGTCATTGATCTTGATGAACGCGATGCGAATGTCGTTGCTGTTGGGCTTCTTCAGCTCAAAGTACTCGTCGTAGCCCAGCAGGTCATGCCAGAAGCGCAGCGCTGCCGGCAGGTCGGAGACGAAGTAGCCGACGTGAGAGATGCCCGTGATCCGCGGACGCTGTGGCGGCTGTTGCGCCCGGGAGGACAAGGGCAGGATGAGGGCGAGCAGGCATAGCAGGCGACCGAGCCTGAGCCCGGTTCCTTTGAACCGGCCTTCGCCGAGCCAGGTTCCCGGGATAAATCGCTTGAGGGTCATTGAGAAAGTCCTTATGGAGATGGAAATTGACCGCGGAGGGCCGGCCTGTCTGAACGTCACTACATTGCACAGGCGACGGCCTGGGCAAGTTAATTCACGGTAATGCGCGCTGGGGCCTCCGTCAGTTCCACAATCCTATAAGAATCAGGGAATTCAGCGGCGGCGTCTTTACGTAGAGAGCAGCCCGTTCATGGTCGCCCGGGGGGGCCGTATGGACCGGCCGTTCTCGTCTTTTGACTCTTACGAGGATCTGTGAGTCTCCATTAAGCCTAAGCCGGAAAGAACACTCGCCAAAATCCAGAAGGGAAACAACAGACTCGATCCAGCAAACACTCTGGCATCCCTTGGCGCTCAATCCCACCGACCACGCCCGTGATAGCGCTCACGGCCGGGCTCCCTGCCGACTCTATATCGTTTTAGAGGAGCATTTACGTATATAAATTGATTGCTGAACGGGGCTCATCGCGATCTCCTAACCGTCTGATCCTAAAACTGATAGCTCAATTAATCGGCAATGCTCGACTGCCTCCGCGCACTTGACCGTGAATTAACTTGTCGAGTCCATGCGGGCACACGGATAGTCATCACCATTGCGGCGTTGACGCGTGCTCCGTTTTGGCGCGGAGCCTATCTGTCCGAACAAAATCCGCTCTGAGGGTTTATCACCAATGAAATCGCTTCTCCTCTCTCTTTCCTTTTTGCTTGTCCCGGCCGCGGCCCTTGCTGCCGGTCCGGCTCCCGCACCGCACATCGTTGGCATGGCCCATATGGCCTACAACGTCACCGACCTGAAGGCGGCGCGCGATTACTACGAGGGGTTCCTCGGGTTCCAGGAGGCTTTGACTCTGAAGAACACCGACGGCACCGACCATGTCGTCTACATCAAGATCAATGACCACCAGTACATCGAGCTCTACAACGAGCCGGTCAAGAATTACGGCTACATCCACGACGCCGGCTTTGAGACCAACGACGCCAAGGGCATGCACGACCACCTGGTCTCGATCGGCGACAAAGTCACGGATGTAAAGAAGGACGACGCCGGCAACCTGAGCTTCGAAGTCATCGATCCCTCCGGCTTCACCCTCCAGATCGTGCAGTACCTGCCCGACAGCCTGACCTCGAAGACCAAGGGCAAGTTCCTGTCGGCCACCCGGATCTCCGACCACATCGACCATATCGGCTTGCTGGAAAGCGACAAGGACGCAACCTGGAAGTGGTACGCGGACGCCTTTGGTTTCACCAAAGAAGGCGACGGCACCAAGATGGCGATCCCCGGCAGCCCGGACCGCTTCGAAGTCGGCTGGGAGAAGAAGCAGCCACCAGCGGAGGCCCGCTTCCACGTGAAGGACCACATCTGCCTCTCGAACTCGGATGTGCCGAAGATGACGGCCGAGTTACGCGCCAAGCCGCAGATCACCGAGTTCCCCGACGCGATCGCCGATACCCACCAGCTGGGCAATGGCAAGAACGTGGTCGAGATCTACGATTCGAACCACAACCGCGTTGAAGTGATGGAGCCGGCCAAGGACTAACGCCTGCCGTTCTCTGTGAACCAAGGCGGAGCAGCCGTGGTCTGTCGGGTCCATCACGCCGCCCGCATAGCAGCAGCCAGTTCCATCAATTGATTCGGAATAAGGAGTAGTTCAATGAGAGTTCGGCTATACGCTCTGCCGCTGGTTGTGTTGGCCGCAGCCACCCTATCGATGCCCGCCCAGAAGGGTGGCTCCAAAGGCGGCCCCAAAAAGGTCGAGTTGCCCCACCCGTTTTACTGGGCGGCTGCGGATCCTCTGCGCGGCGACTGGCAGGGCACCGGCGGCTACGTTGCGCAGGTCGTTCCCATCATGGACAAGATCTACTCCGTGGAGGACCTGATCCCGCAGCAGGAAGACAATGGCAAGTATGAGGTCCACATCTTCAAGGCGTTCGATGTCGCCAACGATAAGCCGGTCGCCGTGCTGAACGGGACGATGGCAGGCGCCACACTGCCGCTGGAGGGCGACGGCTGGACCGGCACTCTTGCGGATGGCCACCTGAAGGCCACCAGCGGCGCTGACAGCATCGACCTGCAGCACATCACGCGCGTCTCGCCGACCATGGGCGCGAAGCCACCCAAAGGCGCCGTTGTGCTGTTCGACGGCAAGAATGTGGACGGGTTCGCGAAGATGATGGAGAAGGAGTGGCTAAAGGAGGACGGCCCCTGCAACTGGCACCTGGTGCCCGGCGATGCGGTCGAGTCGGTTCCGCGGGCAGGGAACTGCATCAGCCACAAGCAATTTGGCGACGCCAAGATTCACGTCGAGTTCCGCAACATCGGCGGGCCGACCAACAGCGGCGTCTACATTCAGGACCGCTACGAGGCTAACATTAACGAGACTTACGGCAGCCTGAAGGCCAATCCGAATGGTCAGTTCGACAACTCGGTCCCCGGCAAGCCCGGCATCCGCGCATCGCGGCCGGTGCTGGAGTGGCAGACCTTCGACATCGACTTCACCGCTCCGCGCTTTGACGCCGCCGGCAACAAAACCGCCGACGCCGAGGTGACGCTGCTGCTGAACGGCGAGGTGATGTACAAGGACCAGAAGCTTGGCCCGGTAATTCTGAATGCAGCCAAGCTGGGAGAAGCGCCGACCGGCCCGATTCAGTTGCAGGAGCATGGCATGCCGTGCCAGTTCCGCAATATCTGGGTTGTGGACGAGTCGAAGAAGTAGGCGGCGCAGAGCAAAGGGGATGCCTCCCCACGAGGCATCCCTTGCCGTAACAGTTTGTTTCGAGGGGAATGATGCGCGTAGGAATCATAGGCACAGGAGCGATCTCCCGGAAGCAAGCGGAGGCCTACCGGAACATCGGTTTTCGGGTCGCCGTCTGCACCGACATCAACCCGGCCGCGGGCGAGAAGTTCGCCGCGGAGACCGGTGCGAAGTTCGTCGCCAGCTACGAAGAGCTGTGTCGTCATCCCGAGGTCGATTTCGTCGATGTGTGCACGCTGCCTAACTTCCGACTGCAGGCGGTGCGGGCGTGCGCGGCGGCTGGCAAGCACGTCGTCGTCCAGAAGCCGATGGCGACCGACCTCGGCGTTGCGCGCGAGATGATCGAGGTGGCGCGTCGAAGCGGAATCCTGCTGGGCGTAGTCAGCCAGCATCGCTTCGACGACTCCACTTTATTTCTGAAGCAGGCCATCGAGACGGGTCGTCTTGGCAGGCTCATCCAGATAGACGCCTACGTAAAGTGGTGGCGCTCCGCCGAGTACTTCAGCCGGCCCATCAAGGGAAGCTGGGCGGTCGAGGGCGGTGGCGCGCTGATCAACCAGGCAATCCATCAGATCGATCTGATCCTCTATCTCGCCGGGCCCGTCAGCCAGGTCTTCGGCTACTGGCAGCTTGGCGCGGTCCACAAAATTGAGTCGGAAGACAACCTCAGCGGGGTGCTGCAGTTTGCCAGCGGCGCAAACGGCGTCATCCAGGCGTCGACGGCACTGTGGCCCGGCTATCCGGAGCGGTTGGAGATTCACGGGACCAAGGGATCGGCTATCGTGACCGGCGACAAGCTGACCGTGTGGGACGTTCAGGATGACGCAGGCGAACCCGCTCCGCTCTTCAAGGATGTTGCGTCGGGCGCGTCCGACCCGATGGCAATCTCGCTGCTTGGATTCGAGCGTCAACTGCTGGACTTCGGGCGGGCTTGCAAAAACGGAACGCGGCCAGCGGTCACCGGCGAAGACGGCTACCGCGCACTGCAACTTGTCAGTGAAATTTACAATTCGTGCCGGCAGGGAGAGCCCATCGACATTGAGGAAGATCCGTTCCTCGCAGAGGGCAGCCTGGTGGAGAGCGCAAAAGGAAGGAACAAAGAATGACCCAGGAAAATCGCAAGGCAACAGGAACGCCGTTCAACCGCAGAGATTTTTTGAAGGGCGCCGGAGCGTTGCCGCTTGCCGCCGCAGCTGCGGGCATGGGCCTCGACGCAACCCCGGCGATGGCGCAGCACGAAAACCTGCAGCCGATCCCGCGCTCGGGCACCGGCTCGTTCCTCAAGACGTCGGTGAATGCCTACTCCTTTACTAAGCTGCTCAACGCCAAGATGAAGCACGGCGGCGAAGGCATGGACCTCTATGACGTCGTGGACTTCTGCGCGAAGAACAACATCGATGGCTTCGACGCCACCGGCTATTTCTTCCCGGAGTACCCCAAGGTTCCGACGGACAAGTACATCAACGAGCTGAAGCTGAAGGCGTTCGAATCGGGCGTCGCCATCAGCGGCTCAGGCGTGCGCAATAACTTCACCGTGGCCGACAAGGCAGCGCGCCAGGCCGATGTCGAAAATATCAAGCGCTGGGTCGAGGTCGCATCACAGCTTGGCGCACCGGTACTGCGCGTGTTTGCCGACACGCAGATGCGTGCGATGCACTGGACCGACGTCTCACCGGGCAAGACGCATGAAGAAGTGGCCAAGGCGATCGCCGACAATCTGATCGAGTGCGCCGCGCACGGCGAAAAGCATGGCGTGGTGATCGGCGTGCAGAACCACGGCGATTTCCTGCGCACTGCGGAGGACCAACTCCACCTCATCTCGCTGGTCAACTCGAAGTGGTGCGGCGCAATCGTGGACACGGGTTACTACATCACTCCCGACCCCTACGTCGACATGGAGAAAGCCGCGCCCTACGCGGTGAACTGGCAAATCAAGCAGAGCGCGTTCGGAGCCGCGAGCGACGTGCCGCTGGATATGATCCGCCTGTTGAAGATCATTCGCAAGTCAGGCTATCGCGGCTACATTCCGCTGGAAACGCTCTCCACCCCGGGTAAGGACTACGACCCGTTCAAAGTTGTGCCGCAGTACATGGACATGATCCGCAAGGCAATTGCGGCGACCGCATAGCAGCCAACAAGAGGGGTAAGCGTGTCGTCATGAGTGTGGTTGAAGACAAGCAGGAGAGCGCAGCCGCGACTTCGAGCGCAGTTGCCGGGAACGAAAGCGCGGCGGTCTCAATCGCGATCAAGCGCCCCGCTGTCAGCCACTATCGCTGGACGATCTGCGCACTCCTGTTTTGCGTGACTACACTGAACTACATGGACCGCCAGGTGCTGGCGCTGCTCCTGCCCATCCTGCAGGATCCGGTGAAGGGCATAGGCCTGACGCAGGTTCAGTACGGCGTAATCGTCAGTATCTTCTCCTGCGCCTATGCCCTGGGACTGGTGCTGGCAGGGGGCATGATTGACCGCATCGGCACGAAAAAGGGCTATGCCGCGGCAGTCATCGTCTGGGGTTTCGCAGCATTCAGTCATTTCTTCGTAACGGTACCGGCAGTCACCGGCAAACTCGCGTTCGCCGCGCAACTGATCTCTCGCGTGCTGGTTCATGTGCCCATCCTCAGCAATGCCGGCTGGGTCAAAGACATCGGCATGGTCTCCGGTGCGGTCATCGGTTTCGGCCTGGTGCGTTTTCTGCTCGGGCTCAGCGAGTCAGGCAACTTCCCCGCAGCCGTCAAGACCACCGCGGAGTGGTTTCCCAAGAAGGAGCGCTCGTTTGCCACCGGCATCTTCAACGCCGGAACCAACATCGGCCCCACCATCATGCCGTTTCTGGTGGGATTCGTGGTGGTGCACTACGGCTGGCGCTACGCGTTCTTCATTACCGGCGGTTTCACCATTGTGTGGCTCATCGCATGGCTGACCGTCTACACGCCGCCGGCGCAGAATCGTCACGTCTCCGCGGAGGAGTTGGACTATATCAACAGCGACCCTCCTGAGTCGCAATCGAAAATCGTGTGGGCGCGGCTGATTCCGCATCGCCAGACCTGGGCCTTCCTCTGCGGCAAGCTGTTGACCGATCCCATCTGGTGGTTCTATCTCTTCTGGCTGCCGGGCTACCTGTTCAATCGCTACGGACTCAGCATCACGAAGATGGGCCTTCCGCTGCTGATCATCTACAACGTCTGCACCATCGGCAGCGTCTTTGGCGGATGGCTGCCCACACGCTTCGTCAGCATGGGCTGGAGTCTGAACCGCGCGCGCAAGACCGCAATGCTGATCTACGCGATCGGTATTGCGCCCATCATGTTCGTCGGCTATGCGCCGAACATCTGGGTGGCGATCGGGATGATCAGTGTTGCTACTGCGCTGCACCAGGCGTGGTCATGCAATCTCTTCACGCTTCCGTCGGACATGTTCCCGCGTCGCGCAGTCGCTTCGGTCACCGGAATTGGCGCGTTCGGCGGAGCCATGGGGATGATGTTCTTCGGGACCTTCGTCGGCTTCATTCTCAAAATCACCCATAATAATTACATGCCCGTGTTCCTCATGGCCGGCACCGCGTATCTTCTGGCCATCCTCATCATCCATCTGCTCGTTCCGAACATGACGCCGGCAACCGTCGACTAACCCTCGAGAGAAGGTTCTATGAACATTGCTATGTCGCGCCGCAGTTTTCTTGGTTACACCGGAGCTCTTGCTGCCACGGCCGCGATTCCCTACTCGTTCGCCGCATCTGCCAAAGGCAAGGCACAGCTTCAGTTCGGCTACACCGCCATGACCTGGGGCAAGGAAGAGCGACAGGCAGTCGACGACATCTCCGCGCTTGGCTACCCCGGAATCCAGTTCCGTGCCGACGCAGTCACCGACTTCAAGCCGGCCGAACTGCGGGCTCTGCTTGCGCAGAAGAAGCTTACCTTTGTGGCGCTATCGAGCGGAGAACTCAACATCGATCCCGCGGTTGAAGCCGATCAGATGGCCCTGCACCTGGGCAACGCGAAGTTTCTCAAAGAGACCGGCGGCATGTATCTCCAGATCCTCGACCAGCTCAAGCCCTACCCGCGTACGGTCACGCCCGACGAATGCACGCGCCTGGGAAAACTGCTGACTGAGCTTGGCAAGCGGACCAGCGACCTCGGCATCAAAATCGGCTACCACAACCACATGAACACCATCAGCGAGCACCCCGACAACTTGGAGCGCGTTCTCGACGCCGCGGATCCGAAGTACGTGCATCTCGAACTCGACACAGCGCACTATGTCGCGGGGGGCGGCGATCCCGCCAAGGCGATTCTCAAGCATCATGACAACCTTTTGTTCATGCATCTGAAGGACGTCGTCGATATCCCGATGAGTACGCCAGGAGCAAAGTATCCGTTCAAGTTTGTGGAGCTGGGCCAGGGACGGGTCCATCTACCCGCGGTATTCGCGGCGCTCGATCAGGTTCAGTACAAAGGCTGGGGCGTCGTTGAACTGGACCGCGTGCCTGACAAGGACAAGACCCCGAAGCAGTGCGCCGCGACCAGCAAGTCCTATCTCGAACAGAAAATCGGCGTGAAGGTCTAGGAGCCATACAAACGAAAATGGCCCGCGATAGCAATGCCATCGCGGGCCATCTCTTTGGCGTCGTGACTATGACAGCTTGATCAGCTTCGCCTGCATCTGCGCCTTCACCACCAGTTCCGCCGCGAGCAGCGTCTGTTCCTGGTCCTGTGCGGTGTGGGTGCGATTCACCACGTCCGCGACAAACTGCGGCCCGAACGGAAGCGCAACATTACTGCAGTCGATGTAGCGTGACTGATCCCCATCCACGATGAAGAGATTATTGCCCTGCTTGCTCACGCCGACGTTGGTGTACTTGCGCACTTCGATGTAGCCCTTGGTGCCCAGCACAAAAAGTCGCCCATCGCCCCATGTCCCCAATCCATCCGGAGTGAACCAGTCCAGGCGCACGTAGCCGAAGCCCTTGTTGCCGCGCAGCACCATATCGCCAAAATCCTGGAAGCGCGGATGCTCGGGGTGCGCTACGTTCGCGATCTGCGACTCACCGACCTCAGCCTGCGTGGACTGCGTGAAATAGAGAAATTGATAAACCTGGTGCGATCCGATGTCGCAGAGGATGCCGCCGAACTTTTCTGGCTCCCAAAACCAGTCGGGGCGCCCCGATCCGCCACCGGCGTCGCCGCCGCCCTTCTGCATGATCTGGTGCGGCGCGATGTTGATGGTCTGAATCACGCGGCCGATTGCGCCCGCCTGCACCAGTTGTCCCGCCTTCACCGCTGCGGGCACTTCCAGCATTTCACTGTAGAGGATGCCGTAGATCCGCTTTGTCTCCGCGATCGTTTTGCGCACCTCGGCAAGCTGCTCGAGCGTGGTCAGCCCCGGCTTGTCGCTGAGGTAGTCCTTACCCCGTTTCATCACCTTGACGCCGAGCGCGGCGCGTTGGTAAGGGATGGTCGAGCTGAGCACGAGTTGGATCGACGGATCGTCGAGAATCGCCTCCTCAGACGCGACCATCTTCACGTCGGGGTAGCGCTTCTTGAAGGCAGCGACCTTATCGGGCTCCGCTCCGTAGGCGGCGGTAAGGATACCTCCGCCGCGCTGAATGGCGCCAACCATCCCGTAGATGTGGTCGTGGCTCATGCCGCATACCGCGAACTTGATCGGGTGTGTTGGCAGCGCTGCCGCATCCTGGCCGGCCATTTCGTGAATCACAGGTCCGCCGCCCAGGTGTCCGGAAGCCGCCGCAGCAGGCAGTGCGCCCAGCACTCCTGCGGACCCAATGCTCTGCAAGAACAATCTGCGATCCATTCCGTTCATCATTTTTTTTCTCCGTGGAGATAGTACAGGTTTCGGCTTTGGGTCGGCGAACACCGCCCAAAAACACGAAGGCGGTGAGGGACAGCGATGCCACGTCCCTCACCGTCCCTGAATGATTCTACGGCTTTTGCAACACTGCGATGTCGGCGTTGACCTGGGCAGTCTGCTCTGGAGTCAGTGCGGGCGACCCGTCACGCAGCGCAGCCTGCTTCACCTGCAGGATATATTGCTTGCGTTCCGCCACCGAGAACGCCGTGTAGGCGCCAAGCGCAGCGCTCAGGCTTTCCTCACCTTTGAAAGCGTCGTCCTGTGCGGCCACCTTCTTGGGAGTTCCGCCCTTCTTGCCGCCCTTTTTCGGCTGCGCACCGGCCTCGGCCACGGACGCGGCTTCAGCATCGCTCTTCGTCTGCTGCTCCGGCGTCAGCAACGGCCGAATCTGTTTGCGCGCGGCCAGCTTGACTTGCAGCATCATCGCCTGCTTCTCGTCCGCAGTGAACGCCTCGTACGCGAGCAGCGGTTTGCTCACTGACTCTTCATCGTGCAGCAACGGCTCGATCTTGTCTTCCTGCGCGCAGGTCAATTCGAAGCTCGCCGCCATCTTTTCCAGCAGCGCGTGGTTGCCGACAATCTCCGGGCACCGCGCCTTGGCCGCTTCCTCCTCGCCCTGCTTCTCGTCCTTGGACTCGGTGGACTTACCTTCGCTCTTCATGGATCCGCCGCCGCCGCCACCGCCCTTCTGCGCCAGCGAAAGCGCCGGGGTCGCCAGCAGTCCCGCCATGGTGAGGGCAACCGTCGCCGTGCGAAGCCATGCGAGACTGTGGGTCTCTGTGTGCTGATTGTCTGTCATCGTCTTTGCTGCTCCTTTTAAGTATGAAACAATTGTGGTTACAAACTCAGGCGGGACTCGCTAGAACTGATATTTGCCGCCGATCTGGATAACCGCGGATCTTTCGCGCTGGTGATCGAGCCAACATTGGCTTGGTCAAGAGCATCGTTTGGTGTCGCGAAATTCGGGTGGTTGGGGACATTGAACATCTCGCCCCGGAACTGCACTTTCGTCTTTTCCGTGACGCGGAAGTTCCGCGAGAGCGACAGACTGATCACCACCAGCTTCGGCCCGGTGATGATGTTTCTGCCGGAGTTCCCGAAGAAGTTGGGGTAGCTCTGCGTCGCCTGGGGGAAGCAGGCGGTGTTGAACCACTCGTTTACGCTGGGATGGGCGAGAGCGCCATTGCAGACCCGGTTCGGCAGCGTCGCAAATCCCGTGTCCGAATTAGGGCTGTTCAATTGCGGAGTCAAGGGGAGACCGCTGTCCACCTGTACGCTGCCCGCCGACTCCCATCCGCTGACGAAGATGTTCCGATGGAAGGGCACCATGTAAACGAAGTTTCCATTCAGCACGAACTTCCGATCCGAGTCCGATCGCGCGTACATCAGGTTCTGGTGGTCTGTGTCCTGCACACCCTGGTAGCCACCGTTGCCCGCGTAGTTCAGGCCTGAATTCAGGTCGATCGCCTTGGCATACGTGAAGTTGAGGCGAAACAGCAGCCCATGTTCAAACCTCTTGCGCAGCGTTGCCGTAGCCGCGTTGTAGTTCGAATAGGCATTGAACACGAATTGCTTGATAGTCGAAAAATTCGAATTTGGTCGCGCGTAACAGAGGGACGTAGAAGAGGTCACGCAGCCGGGGATGGTGTACGAACTGTACTGCGAAAACGTGTAGTACGGGTTCGCCTGATTGATATCGACCTGCCAGCCGATGTGCGTCCCCTTCGAACCCGTGTAGCCCAACTCCATGGCCATGCCTTTGGGCAGCTCGCGCTCAACGGTCAGGTTGTAGCTCTGCACATAGGACGACGGAGCATTGGGATCGTAGCCGTTGACCGTGGAGAATTTGGGATTCTTCCCGTTGCAATCCGGAAGCGAGGTCTCGATGGTACCGGAACCGCAGGAGAGCACCAGCGAGAACGGAAACTGTCCGGCAAGCTCCGTGCGGATGACCGTCAAGCGCGATCCCGTATAGAAGATGCCGTAGCCTCCGCGGATGACCAGTTGGTCATTGAGCGACGGCCGCAAAGCGAATCCGACGCGAGGAGCAACCCGGTTATAGTTCGGATGGACCAGCGTTTTCGGATAACCAATCTGGCTGGCATACACGATGTTGGCCGTTGCCCCGGACACCTGCGAAAGGGTAAGGTCCAGAGCCGGCGTTTCGGTAGCGGCCAGCACTACTTTTTGCAGGGATGGGATGTAGTTGGAGAGCTGCCCATTTTCCTCGTAGGGAAGCGACTCTAGCTCGTACCGCACACCGAGATTGAGGGTCAGTCCCGGAAGTACCTTGTAATCGTCCTGTGCGAACGCAGCATAGCTGGTGTCGAACAGGTGGTTGACCGTGTTTCCCAACCGCAGATCGACGGTGGAGGTATACCCCGAGAGAAACTCAAGAAAACCATTCTGCGCAGTCGACGTTGTCGCCGGTTTTCCCTGCGTTGCTCTCCCGCTGAAGCCGATGCTCCCACTGAACTCCGAGTTGGTTGGCTGGAAGTACTGGACCTTCAGCATGTCCCCACCAAACTTGACCGTATGTTTCCCGTGGCTCCAGGTCAGGCTGTCGTTGGTGTCGTAGTTGTTCGAGGTGTATTGGATGGGCTGCTGGGTACTGTCGCCCAGGGTCTCATACCCGTTCACATTGAAGTAAGGAAAATCCTCGAGTGCCGGATCGGTCGTCCCACCGTTGATGCCCAGCAAGGATCCCCACGGAATCCCCATGTCGAACGGATGCTCGTTATTGACGTTTCGCGTGAGACCGCTGCGAAAGTCATTGATCAGGTTCGGGGTGAAGATGTGGGTCTCATTGAAGGCCACAATAGTCTGCAGGTTGTGCAGGATAGATCCCCATTGCCCGGTGTCGGATCCTGCGAACGGCTTGGTAGTGTGCTCATGCCGGAACAGGTACTTGATGGACGCCTCATCGTGTGCGGCCAACTGTTGGTCGATCTTAACGACCGCGTTGTCCCAGTAGCTATACGCCTTTTCGTTGACAATGTAGTTATTTCCCGAAGGCAAGGTGACTCCCGTCGTTGGCAGCGGGTAAAACTGGTTCATCAGCTTGACCGCGATCGGGTCGAATGCAGATGCCGGCAGCAGCGAGGGGTAGCCGTTCGGATAATAATTGCTCTTGGCGTTGGGATTGGGCAGCAGGAGAGATCCCGTGTTCGGGTTGTAGATCGGGAGCGGTGCGGTGGGCTGGCCTCCCGGCGTTATCGGCGGAACAGGCGTGTTGAACGCGACCCCGGTAAAGGTGTTGAAGGACTGCGAAAAGTCGCCGGCGCGCTCCAGCAGCGTAGGCACAATCCCGATGTCGTTCGATCCTGACACCTGCCGATAGCTCTCCGCGCTCAGCAGAAAGAACGTCTTGTCGTGACCGTTGTAAATATGGGGAATGTAAATCGGGCCGCCCATGGTGCCGCCAAACTGGTTGCGCCGCAACTCGCTGTGTGTGCCGGGAACGTCGAAGTAGTTGCCCGCATCGAACAGGTCGTTGCGCACGAACTCGAAAAGTGACCCGTGCAGCACGTTGCCACCCTTCTTGATGGAGAGGTTGATGACCGGTCCCGCGACGCGGCCAAACTCGGCCGAGTAGTTGGAGGTCTGCACTTTGAACTCCTGCAGCGCGTCCAACGGCGGCGCAGCTTCCGCGGTGGAGTCGCGCGGATTGGTGTTGTTGATCCCATCTACCTGAACGTTGGTCTGGTCCGACCGTACCCCGTTGGCAACAAACTCCGACCCCTTGCCTCCCTCTTCCGCCGTGGATACGCCGGCGACGTTGAACACCAGGTCGTTGAAGTCGCGGCCGTCGAGGGGCATCTCCGAAATCTCCACCGGCGAGATCGTATCGCCCTTGTCGGAGGTTTCGGTGTTCAGTGCGCCCACCTCGGTGGTGACGGTGACCGTCTGCTCCACCGAGCCCACCACCAGCGTCACGTCGAACCGCGCCGTCTGGTCGGTCGTCAGCACGATCGAGGGTTCCACAGTCTTTTCAAAGCCAGCCTTGGTGACGGTGACGTCATACGTGTCGGGGGTGAGTTCCGGAACGGTATACTCCCCCTGTTTATTCGTGACCACGGTGCGGCGGGCATCGGTGGCCACATCGCGTACCTCTACGGTCGCTCCCGGAACGACTGCTGTCGTGGAGTCCGTCACTCGCCCGACGAGGGTCGCTGTGTCGCTCTGGGCAAACGCCGTACCGGTGGCCAGCGTCAACGCTACTATCGAAAGAATCAGTTTCATTTGGGTAACCAACTTCTAAGTGCCTGATACAGATTCTTGCCGGCCAACTCGGCGCCGGTTTCATCATCCCGATCCCTGCCGCCCCGAGATTGTGACGGCCTCACGTTGCCGCCGCGTGACGCGGAAAGACTGTGAGAATCGCCAAGTCGCCATTTCAAAGTCGGCCAAATCTACTGGCCTCCTGCTGCAGCGAGCAAGTGAATTCACGGTTAATGCGGGAGAGGCGAGGGACGACCACAATCACTTTTATTGTCAGATAGTTACGCTCTCAAACTCTTTACGTTAAGCGAGCTTTTCGCTGACTGATTGACGCTGACGGGACGCTCCGATACGATTCTCTCGAACATGTCCAAACTAAATGCCCAGTACGCGAGGGAGAGTCGACGCCTACTGGCAAATCGGGTCGCAGACAGTGCTTATCTCTTACGGTCTTCTCGTCTGCGAGCCATGTTTGTGTACGTCTGCGGACGCGTTCTGGACGACTCAGTTGAGGAAATCCACGAGCAGGAAGTCGGGCAGCAGGTCTTCGGCCGTCCCGTGGACTATGACACGGCGGCCGACAACACCGTTCGTGTTCACGCGTCCATGCTCCGCAAACGAGTCAACCAGTACTTCGAAAACGAGGGGTCCGGCGAACCCCTGGTCATCGAAATTCCACGGGGTAATTATGCACCCGTCTTTCGTGAACGCGCCATCAAAACGCAGGAGCCGGAAACTCAGCCGCTGGCCCAGCCCGAGCCGTCGGTGTTGCCGACTGTAACCGCCGCCGCTCCAGCACGTTCCAGTCTATGGGTCTGGTTGCCAACCCTTCTCGCCGTCCTCTTTGCCGCGACTTCACTCGGACTTTACCTTCACGCGCGGAATCTGGCGAAGGCAGTATCGCCCCTGCGGCCGGAATCAGCGGTTGCCGAGCTCTGGTCGCAAATCTTTCCCAACGGCAAGCAGACACACCTTGTCCTCGGCGACTCCGCGCTGGGAATCCTGCAGGAAGGGTCGGACCGGCCGATTTCACTGACCCAGTACTTCGACCGCAGCTACCTGAACTCCGTCGACAGCATCAGCGCCGCCAGCCGGTTGGACCCGGTGCTGGCCCGGGCGCTCATCCTCAAGCGTCAGGTTAATTACAGCGACGTCGCCATGCTGTCCCGGCTGGCCGACATGGCGCATGCGGTGGGCGGAGATGCAAGGGTCCAGTTCGCGCGCGACTTCTCCTTCCGTGACCTGAAGGGCGACAACTCTGTGTTCTTCGGGCTGGTCAGCTCCAACCCCTGGATCGAGCCTTTTCTCACCCGCCAAACTCTTCAATGGAAGTACGACGGCCTGACCGGCACTTTTTATCCTGTCGACACGGCAGCCAAGCCGGCCGATCCGGAGAAGTTTCACACGACCACTTTGCCCGACGGCTCGCACGAAGGCTTCGCTACGCTGGACCTGTTTCCGAACCTCAGTGGCACGGGCAAGGTCCTGATCATCTCGGCGACCGGCGGAACGGCGATGAACGCGGCGATCGATTTTCTGAACGACGAGCATTCCATCGAGGAGTTGCGATCGCAGCTTGCGCCGAACGCCCCGAAGTCTGCGCCCACGCCCAACTTTGAAGTGCTGATCCGGACCAGTAGTCGCAACACTGTGCCGCGCGATGCGAGCATCGTCGTCGCCCGCCGCGTTCCCTAGGCTCGCCGCGGCGCTGGCCAAATTCCTAGTTCGGATTCGCGTCCGGATTCACATCTTGATCCGTGTCTTCGGCGGCCGCAGGCGGCAGCGAGCCGTCCGCCTTCCTCACCACGACAGGCGCGGTGACCGAGCCAATGTTTCCGTCGATGTTGTCGCGAACCACGAAGCGCACGTTGTAGTATCCGGGCGCGAGCAGGACCTGCGAGTCGAACTTGATGCCCGCTAACAGCAGGCGTTTCGCCACGTCCGGCTTCAGTTTGCCGTCAAGTTTCTTCACGAAGTCCGCCGCATCCTCGCCATGCGCGGACCTCGCCAGCCCAACAAACTCCAGCGAAATCGTGCTGTCGTCCGAGGCGAGCCTCACTGCTTCCGGCGGCAGAACGATCTGGAACGGAACGGCCATCTTCCCAGCGTCCGGGCCAGTTGTAGCGGCTGCTTTCAGGTTTCCGGAGTTCAGCCACTTCACCGTGATCGGAATTCCGGTGTAGTTCATCGGCGAGCTCATCGCCAGGTTCACATCCTGCACCGGGGGCGCGGTTTTTTTCTGCGTGGTTGTCGGTGCCTTCGTTCCCACCTCAAGCTGAGCTGCATTTTCCTTCGGCACGAGGAAGCCGGCGCGTGCACGAATGTGCGTCCCCGGCCGCGCGACTTCAACCTGCAACTTGTGCCACCCCGGCGTCGCATTCCCCTCGAGATAGTAGCCGAGCAGGTAAGACGATTCCGAGTCGGCCACCGCCTCCCGGAAGCCCTCTTCCATGTCGTTGTCGTTGTAGAAGGCCTTGCCGCCGGTCTCGCCCGCGAACGCCGTCATCGTCTGGATGTTGTCTTCGGCCTTGTCTTCTTTTTGGCTCGGCACCTGGCTCAACTGGTGCGCGGTGTTCCCGCCGCGCCTGGCCTTGTAGGTAGCATCCGGCTCGGCCGTGTTCATCAGGCCGTGCATGTCCACCGGGTAGAGCGCAATGTTGGCGTCGTTCAGCGCCTGCCATGCCGCCTGGTAGTCGGGCAGGATGTCTACCAGGCTGTCCTTATCCATCCCCGCCATGCCCGGCGATCCGCCACCGCCGCGCGAACTGCCGCCGCCTCCGTGGCCTCCGCCCTTGCTATCGCGCGGTGCATCCTTGCTGCTCGCCTTCGAATCATCGAGCGTGAACGGAAAGCCTCCGGTGACCCACACCAGTGACTTGCGCCCGGGAATGCTCGAATACGCGCCGGCGATGTTCTTGAACGCGTCCAGCGTATCGAGGACGATCAGCTTCTTCGAACTGCGGCCGGAGCTGTTGGTCTGGGAAAAGCCTCCGTGCCCGACAAAGGCCTCCTCGCTCTCCGTCTCCGACATCTCGCCCTGCAGATTCGTCGAAATGGAGTGCCGCCCGGTAGCCATCGCATCCGCCAATTCCTTCCCCAGGCCCTGCGTGTCGCTGGTCAGGTCGTGATACATCCGCAAGCCGCCGCGGCCAAGTCCCAGCAGAGCCACCAGCGTTCCCGGCTGGATCTGCTCGTTCAGATACTTCGTCAACTGGATGCGCGCAGGCACCTGGTCTTTGAAGTGGCTGTTCAGCATGTCGAACAGGATAATGACGACCCGCAACGGTGCCTTCGCGTGAGCGACGTCGTTCGAATACGTCCCCGGCGGCAGCTTCGCGCGTTCCAGTTCCGTCGCCGGCGGCGCGGTGATCTCTTCCGCCATTGTGACGCGCCGAATCTTGCCGTTGTCCTTGACCGTGAAATCACCGGCCTTAAGCCCCGCGATGTGGTGACCGTCATGGTCCCTTACCAGCGCCGGAATCAGCACCAGTTGCGTGCGGCTATGCAGCACATAGGTTCCGGCGGCATCGCGTTGCGGCGGAGCGGACTGCGTGGGATTCTCGCTCTCTTGACCACCCATCGCGCCACCGCTGAACGCCAGCGGAAGCAGCAGCGCAAGGCCGATGATCTTCTGTCCTCGCTTCATCTTTCTCCTGGGCTGCCGTCGGCGAATATTCTCCTCGCTCACCCTATTGCACAATCAGCGTGATGGTCTGAGTGCCGTATGCCGTTCCCGCAGGGACCGGAGGAGCGACCACGGAAGCTCCGGCGTTTGCCTGAACGGTGAAGGTATACGTTCCGGTTGCCGTCCCAAAGGGATACTGCGCAACCGAACCGCACCCCGTGAGACCAGTGCTGAGGGCCAGCACAGCCACGATAGCGATGAAGCCAGTCAGCAGAGCCTTGCGCTTGCGCAGAGGCAGCAGAAGCAGGCAACCGCCCAGACTCACCAGTGACAACCAGCCCAGCCGTCCCGATCCCAAACCAAGCGTCGAAGGCGGCTCGACAGTCGTTGCGATCGTGACCGTCACCGGAATCTGCGCCGTGCCATTCAAAGTCCCAGGATTCGGCGAAGCAGAGCAATTGATTGCCTGACCATAGCAATAGAAGCTCACCGCACCGCTGGCTCCGGTCCATCCGCCGATCAACAGATTGTAGGTTGCCGTCTGCCCCTGCTTGACGGTCGCCGAGAAAGACCCGTTCCCGGCGGTGGCCCAGCTGAAGCCCTGGCTCACCCTAATCGTCACGGTCGCGACGTTGCTCGCACCGCCCGGGTTGGAGGCGGTGTAGGTAAACGTGTCGGTGCCTGCGAAGCCTGTAGTTGGCGTGTAGGTCAGGGCCGGTGCTGTGCCGCTCAGCGTTCCATGCGTAGGATTGGCCACGATCTGGTATGTGATCGTTCCCGTTCCATTCAACTCGGTGGCTGCGAGGGGAGTGGGCGTCACAGTGTTGAAAGCCGCCGTGACCGCGACGTTACTCGCTGTCGGCGGCGGCGGAAGCACGGTGACCGTCACCGTCGCGATGTTGCTCGGAGAACCATTGTTCGCCTGGAACGTAAAGCTATCCGCGCCGAAGTAGCTCGTGGTGGAGGTGTACGTCGCGACGGCGCCGCTCACCGTCACCGTTCCATGCGTCGGCTTACCGATGACGGAGTACGCGATCGTACCCCCGCCGGTGGCCACCAACGGGATGGGAGCGGGCGCGCCGGAGGGCACCGTTGCCGTGCCCGCCTGCGCGACCGGCGGTGGCGGTGCGACTGTGATGCTGATAGTCCCCGTGGCTGCACCGCCAGGATTGGTGGCGGTGAAGGTGAAGCTGTCCGGCCCGAAGTACCCCGCCGCCGGCGTATACGTCAGCGCCGGAGCCGTGCCACTCAGAGCTCCATGTCCGGGCTGGGTGGCCACGGCATAGTTGATGGTCCCGAGTCCGGTCGCCGAAAGCGTGATCGGCAGCGCAGTCTGGTAGGGCGTGGACAGCGTCTGATTCCCAGGCGTGGGAATCGGGGGCGCGGATACCGTGATCGACACAGTCGCGGTATTGCTGGGCGCGCCGTTAGACGCCTGGAACGTGAACGAATCCGAGCCGGCATAGTTCGCGTTCGGCGTATAGGTGAGGCTGGGCGCTGTCCCGGTCAGTTTGCCGTGTGCCGGCGTCCCAATCGTCGGGTAGGTGATGGTGCCGGGACCGGTAGCAACCAGCGTCATCGGCAGCGCGGTCTGGAACGCCGTCGTCACATTCTGGCTGTTGGCGACCGGAGGAGGCTGGGTCACGGTGATCGAAATCGTAGCGGGATTGCTGGTGTTCTTGTCATCCGCAGCGGTGAACTGGAAGCTGTCCGACCCCGAGTAGGTGCTGTTCGGCGTGTAAAGGACATTCGCTCCGTTGAATGCGCCCAGTGTTCCGTGCGTCGGTCCAGCACCCGCTACCACTTTGTAGGTCAACGGATTCCCATCGCCGCCGCCGGCGATCGCCATGATCGTCGTCGGCGTGTTGTAGACCACGGTGACACTCGAAGGCTGCGCCGCAGGAATCACCGGCGCCGGGCTGACAGTGATGCTGACTGCGGCTGTCGAGCTTCCGCCGGCGTTACTGACCGCGAAGACAAACTGATCCGATCCTGAGTAGCCTATCGCCGGCGTGTACGTCACGCTGCTTCCGCTCACAGCGCCGAGCGTGCCATGAGTCGGCCCGGTCTGGCTCGCTCCGGTTGGGATGCTGTAGGTCAGCGTGCCCTGGCCTGTTCCGCTCAACGGAATGGGCGTCGCGGTCTGGTAGTTCACTGTTACGCTCACCGGGTTCGCCGTCGGGACCGGCGGATTCACGGTAAGGCTCACTGCGGCGGCCGTGCTCGAGGCGGTCCCGTCGTTCACCGTAAACGTGAAGCTGTCCGCGCCGAAGTAGGTCCCGGTCGGCGTATACGTCACGCTGTTACCGCTGACCGCGCTCAGCATTCCATGGCTGGGTTGGGTCGCGGTGCTGTAAGTTAGCGGCGCGCCATTCGAGGAAGTTCCCGCCAGCGTAATCACAGTTGCCGTTGCATTGGCCACCGTGACGGATTGAGCGGTGGCCACAGGCGGCGTGTACGGTGGAAGTGTCACGGTAGCGGTCGTGCCCGTAGTCGTCGAAGGCGTCGCCAGAACGATCGTGCTCGTCGGCGGCTGGCCAACGTCATACGTCACCGTCTGTCCGCTGAAGGTGCTGTTGTCCGTTACCGAGTAAGTGAAGCTGTCGGTCCCGGTGAAGCCGCTGTTCGGCGTGTAGGTGACGCCGTTCCCGCTCACAGTGCCCAGCGTTCCGTTCGCGGGCTGGGTCGCGATCGCATACGTGTACTTGTGCGGAGCATTGGCGACTGCTTCAAAACCCGCGCAGGCAGGCCCTGGCGTTGCATTCAGCGTGATCGCCGTTGCGCCCAGGTAAGCCACCTTTTCCGCGACCGCCGTCGAAGGTTGGCAGGTCGGATATGCCTGGCTCGTCAGCGGAACAATTGTAGACAGACCTTTGCCACTATTCACCGCCGCCTGCTCGAACAGGGGTGTCGACGAGCTGTTGTTGGTGACAATGTACGGGCAGTCCTGCGTGTTGTCGCTGTTCGAAACACAGGTCAGCGGGCTGACCGAAAAGTGCGGCGCGGAGGTCAGGTCCACGCTGCCGGGGTTATCGCCCGCGCCAAAATGTACCAGCGCATTGCCAAATCCTGCCGGTACGGTCGCAGTTGGAGCGTTCGTCCCGAGGGCAAGTTTGTGAACATAGAAAGCGGCAGTGTCCGCGATATACAGATTGCCCCACGCATCCAGCGCCAGCCCGGGCGTGCCCTTGGTTGTCGCCGGGGCGGAGTCCTGCCCGTCGCAGCCGTTATAAGGAGCAGTCGAACCGCCCACTCCATAGCAGTTGCCCGGACTCGCCGAGCCGCCGAACACGGTATGCATATTTCCTGTCTTCACGTCCCAGAACCACACATGGGTTCCCGTGGATTCACCCACATACAGATTGCCCAGCAGGTCCGCCTGCAGACCCGCCGGGATAATGTTCACCTGCGTGCCGGGAACAGTGGTAAAAGTCGCCTGCGCAGGCGTGCTCAAGCCGCTGCCAAGGACGACGCTGATCGTCGAGCCCGCATCCACCATGCGCGTTGCCGGATTCTCCGCGACTTTGTACACGACGTTGCAGGTCGCGTCGGAGAAATACATATTGTCCGCGCTGTCGAACGTGATGCTCTGGACTGCGCCGGTAACCGCTGCTCCCGCGGTCATGGCGTTTGCGTTGGTCGTACAGGTCGCTGTGGTCGCCAGAGTCTGGTTGGTGTTCACCACGGTGGTCAACTGGCCGGTCGTAAAGTTGGCAAGGCGGATCGCCGAGTTGCCGGTGTCCGCGAGATACAGGTTGCCGTGCTTGTCGACCGCGAGACCGCGCGTTCCGCTGATCGTACCGTCCGTTCCCGAGCAGGTGGCTCCCGTGATTGAGGAACAGACATCCAGGTCGCCGTTGCCGCTTCCTTTGGTGCCTGTGCCCGCCACAGTCGACACCAGGTACGTCGCGTGGCTGATCTTCCGGATCCGATAGCCCGAACTCTCTGAGATGTAGATATCCCCGCTCGCCGCGTCGATCGCAATGCCGCCTGCGCCGCTCAGGTAGATCTCGTTGCCGGCACATCCGTCACCGTAGATTGGGTAGACGTTCTTGGTGCCGGCGGTCGCGGCGGCAGAGGCGGCCGCGCACTCGTAGGGACTCTTGGCCTTTCCTCCCTCAAAGTTCAGGCCCGCTGCAAACGTCGTGATATTGCCGCTCGTGTCCACCCGGCGCACGGGCCCGCTGCTATCGACGATATACAGATTGCCGAGGCTGTCGACCGCGAGTGCATTGGGCCCGTTCAACGGCGCTGAAGTTGCGGGACCGCCGTCACCCGTCGCCGAACCATGAACCGGAGTCCCACTAGGGGCGCCATTCACCAAAGTCACAGTAGATTGCGAGCCATTGCCAGCCACGACCGTGTGATAGCCCGGCAGCGTCTGCGGCGGAGCCTGAGCCAACATCATTACCGGCAGTGCAGCGCATACGAGGCCGCAGAGGAACGAGCCGGCAAACCGGTGCCTCCTGGAGCGCTCAGCGGCCTGGATGCCCATGGAAGCTTGTATTGCTACGCGCTGCAGGTTGGGGAAGGTCCGGTTCTCTTCTGTTCTTGCTCTCGATTGCATGACTTTGCTGCTCCCTGTTCTAACGGATGACCCGATCCTCTTCACTCCACCCAATCCAAAACGCAGCACGGCGCCTGACTGAGTACACTTCGCGTCATTAAATTCGCGAGTTATAGGTCGCTGCCGTGGATACTAGTTTCGAGGTACCGAGAACAAGTGAATTCACGGTTAAGGAGCAAGTCCCTCCGGAGTAGTGGTAAACCCATTCTTAACAATGACTTGTAATCCCGATTACTTTACGTAAACATGCGTATAAGTGCCGCACTATCTGGCGGCGTGCCCACTTTTTCGGCGATTTTGCAGGCGAACACAGGGCCGAGTCTGTGAGCGATGCCACGCTCGTCCCGCTTTAGCCTACGTATCCAGCCCTTGGGAGTAGCTGTCCTGCTGAAGTCACGTTGATCGTGATGCTCTGCAGCATAGTCCAACGGCAGTTTCTCGGCCACCCCCGAAAGATGGCCGGAACGCTTGTCGCCCTGCCCATCATTTATAGGAAGAGCAACCCAAGTCGCACTCGCGCGATGCGGGCGAAGGGTATTTCCGAGAAATCATCTTCTGCTGGAGGACCGACAGAGACTCCGACTCTGCGAGTTTGCAATCGAGCTCATCGGAAGAAGAGAAGCGCTTTACGTTAAGCCGGGCCGAGTCTAAGTTTATGGAGATAAAGAAGAAGATGACAAAACGGCGTCGCCGTAAGCCACAACCGTGAATTAACTTGCCGAGTAGTTGCGGCGGATGGTCTTCTCCCACTCAAGCACCAGCCGTGCGTTGCTGCCGCGGCAGATTCCCGTGAGTTTGACGGGGACTTCGACGCGCGGCAGATATGGATTTTGTTTGGTGCAATGATTTTCAACTGGAGATTGTTTAAATGAAGAAGCTTCTCGCCATCTTTCCCATCATGCTCGGCCTGGTACTGGTAGTTCCTCACGCCTTTGCCCAGGACGCCAGCTCGGCAACACCCGCCGCGACCGCGACCACCAAGGCAACCAAGACCACGAAGAAGGCCAAGTCCGGCGGCGCCAGCGCGGCCAAGGCGGACTCGGAACTCGCCGACCTCACCACTAAGCTCACCCTGACCGATGACGAGAAAGCCAAGATCAAGCCCATCCTCGACGATGAGACCGCCAAGATTCACACTATCAAGATGGCGAAGACCGGCTCCAAGGACGACGAGAAGGCGAAGACCAAAGTGATTCGCGACGCCGCGAACACGCAGATCCGCGCCGTGCTGACACCTGACCAGCAGAAAACCTTCGACGAAGGTTCGAAGAAGGGCAGCAAGAAGGCAGCTACTCCCGCTGCCTAGGCGGCACGGCTGAATCTCGGGCGGCGCGGAGTTCCCCTCCGCAGCCGCCTCTCCCTGAGTTTTCTCCTCTGTGACTTTCTGCAGGAGCTTTCCAGTGTTTTCCATCCTTACGACGGCTGCCAGACCCCATGCGTTTCGGCCCAGGGGTACCGTGGCAGCCTGTTTCCTTTTCGCGGCCGTCTCCGTCTCAAGCCAGACTCCTGCTACTCCGTCCATCCGCGTCAACACCAACATCGTTGTCGAGGATGTCACTGTCCTGGACTCCCATGGCAACCCGGTACACGGACTCCAGCAATCGCAGTTCACGGTCACGGAAGACGGCAAGCCAGAGCGCATCGGTCATTTCGAGGAGCATGCAACGCTGCCTCCCGCGGACCTCTTCAAGCTGCCGCCGATGCCCAAGCTGGACCCCGGCGTCTTCACTAACTTCACCACGGTTCCAGACCAGGGCCCCGTCAACGTCATCCTCATCGATTCGCTGAACACGCCGCTGCAGTCCCAGTCCTACGTCCGTCAGCAGTTGCGCGAGTTCGTCAAAACGGTTCCTCCCGGCACGCGCGTCGCCATCTTCGCCATGAGCCGCGAACTGCATCTGCTGCAGGGCTTCACGTCCAATCCGGAAATTCTGAAAGCCGTGCTGGACAGCAAGAAGGGCACGCTGCAGGCCTCGCAGCTCCTGGGCAACAACGTGTCCGGCGATCTCGGCGCCGACTCCACGCTGTCCGATCTCTACAACGACGGCGGCGGCAACGATCCCGCCTTCTCCGAAGCCCTCGCACAGATTCAGCAGTTCGAAGCTGAGCAGCAGGCCTTCCAACTCCAGATGCGCGCGCAGTACACGCTGGATGCGCTGAACCAGCTAGCCCGCTATCTCTCCGGGCTTCCCGGCCGCAAGAACCTCATCTGGTTCTCCGGCTCGTTCCCCGTCGACATCATGCCCGACGGCGATCTCGCCGATCCCTTCGCCGCGATGGGCGACAGCGAAGATGAGTTCCGCGAAACCGTGACTCTGATGGCGCGCAGCCACGTAGCCGTCTTTCCCGTCGATGCGCGCGGCCTGATGGTGAACTCCAATCTGAACGCAGAGAACTCCGGCGCAAAGTACGCAGCCGGCGATCCCACGAAGTTCGGCAAGGACACCACGGCCTTCTTCGACCAGACCATCTCCGAGCACAGCACCATGGAGCAGATGGCCGACAAGACCGGCGGCAAAGCTTTCATCAACACCAACGGACTGAAGGAAGCCGTGGACAGCGCCATCGCCATTGGGGCCAACTATTACACGATCAGCTACTATCCTCCCGGACAGAAATGGGACGGCAACTTCCATGCCATCTCGATCAAGCTGAACGACCCCAAACTAAAACTGAGTTATCGCACCGGCTATTACGCCGACGATCCCGACGGCCCGCCGAACAAAGCCGCCCGGCCCATCTTCAGCGCTGCTCAGGCTGCCGCAGCGGCTGCCGGACCGGATCCGACGGAAACCGCGCACCTGAAAGCGATGCGTGCCGCGATGCAGTTCGGTGCGCCCGAGCCAACGCAGATTGTCATGAAGATCAAGGTCACGCCCACGGGCATGGGCCACGAAGACACGCCGGCTCCCGACAACCTGCTCGCCGATGCCAAGTCAACCCACGCCCCTTACCAGCGCTATGCGGTGGACTACGCCGCCGACGCGCACCACGTCCAGTTCGTCCCTGGCGCCGACGGCACCTTCAAGGCCACCGTGGAGTTCGCCGTGCTGGTCTACGACAGTCAAGGCGTGCTGATCAATTCGCTCAGCCGCACCGCCGTGGCCAACGTCGACGCCGCCACTCGGGCGAACATCCTGAAGTCCGGCATGCACATGCACCAGGAGATCAGTGTTCCGGCCAAGGGCCACTACTGGCTCCGCGTTGGCGTCCATGACCGCGTCGGCGATCGCATGGGCGCGGTCGAAGTGAACCTGGACAATATCAACCGCGCCGCAGCCACCACGCCTGCCCCGAAGTAGCAGATCGTGACGTGTGACGCCGCTGCTTGCATTCCGCCACCGGCAAGCCGTACCCTTCGTGGCATGAAACTTATGAACCGCCGCAGCTTTCTGGCCACAACGGCCGCCGCTGCAGCAACGCTTCCAACTTTACGTTCGATTGCGCAGACCGCCTCTATTCCCGCCGCAACCATCACTCTCCACCCCGATCAGGCCGCACCCGCCATCCCGCGCAACTTCGTTGGCCTCTCCTACGAGACGCAGCAACTCTCCGATCCCAGCTTCTTCTCCCGTGCGAACAGCGGCCTTATCGCCCAGTTCACTGCGCTGACGCCCAACGGCGTCCTCCGCATCGGCGGCAACACCTCCGACTACGGCTTCTGGAAGCCCACGCCCACCTCCACGCCGCCGCCCCGCACCAAGCGCGAGTACAAAGTCGGCGACCCGCCGCCCGATCTCTCCTACGCCGTCACGCCAGAGGCGATCCACAATCTGGTCGCCTTCCTTGACGCGACCGGCTGGACCTGCGTCTACGGCATCAATATGGGCACCAATACCACGGCACTCGCCGCTGAGGAAGCAGAGTTTGTAACTAAAGCGCTGGGCCCCAGGCTCGAGTACTTCCAGGTCGGCAACGAGGCCGATCGCTTCGGCTCCACCATCCGCGATCCCAAAACCTGGAACGCCAACACCTTCGTCGACGAGTGGCTGACCTTCGCCAACGCCATCCTCGAGCGCGTTCCCGAGGCCCGCTTCGGCATGCCCGACATCGCCAGTAACGCGAAGTGGTTCGCCACCATCGGCGACCGGCTAGCGGACAGTCCGATCCGCTCGCACATCGCCTGTCTCACTCACCACTACTATTTCACCGGGCCGCCCGACAATCCGAAGGCCAATCCCGAAACTCTGCTGCACGCCGACCCAAAGGTCGCTCAGGTAGCCGCGACCGTCCGTGCAACCGCCGTCAAACTGAACACCGCGTGGCGCATGACCGAAGGCAACAGTTGCTATCGCGGCGGCAAGCCGGGGCTCTCCGACGTCTTCGCCGCCTCGCTCTGGGCCGCTGATTACATGCTGAAGCTCGCTTCCCTCGGGTACGCCGGCGTCAACCTGCACGGCGGCGATGGCAAGATGGTCGCCATGTCTCTCGGCGGCAAACTCCCCGGCGATGACCTCGTGCACGACAATCCGGCCAGCCATCCTCACCCCTACTACACGCCCATCGCCCACATAGGCGACAAGTACGTTGCTGAACCGGTGAATCACGGGATGCGTTTCGCCGGGCGGTTTGCGGGTACGGAACTCATCCCGGTCGACTTCGACCCTGGCACGGTCAATGCCACCGCCTATGCTGCGAAGCTGCCGGGCGAACATTCACCCGCCGGAAACGTTCTCGTCGCCGTCATCAACAAGGACGCGACCCAACCCCTCAAGGTAACTCTTCCGGCAACGCCGCTCCTGATGGACGTCACTTCGGCCGAGTCTCTCACCTCCACCGACGTCCAGACCCGGCGCGTGACGCCCTCATCCGGCGCGGACGTCACCGTACCGGCGCACTCGATGGCTGTCTTTGCCCTTTACCTTAAGACCGAGACTTCCGGCTAGCGGCACCCGTCAAACGACTCGATACATGACAAGCAGCTGAGAATACAATGGGATCAACCCCCAAAACTGCACCGGCCAACAGGCCACTGGATCCTACGGAATGAGCCCCTCGCCGACGAAGAAGAAGGCCGAAACCAAGCGGTACTATCCCACCCCCGCGCTCGAGAAGGGTCTGGACATTCTCGAACTCTTCGCCAGCACTCCGGAGGGCCTGACCGTGAGTGAGGTGGCTCGCCGGCTGGACCGCACCGTGTCTGAGATCTTCCGCATGATCCTGTGCCTGGAGCAGCGCGGCTATCTGGCGCAGTCGCCCAACAAAGAGCGCTACCACTTGACGCTGCGCCTGTTCCGCATCGCGCAGGAGCACCCACCGACCAAGCGCCTCGTGACTGAGGCGTTGCCCGTGATGCATCAACTGGCGCAACGTCTGCGGCAATCTTGCCACCTCGGCGTCATCGACGGCGGCCACGTCGTCATCCTCACCCAGGTCGATTCGCCCGAGTCGACGGGCTTCTTTGTGAAGATGGGCTCCAAGGTGGACCTGATGCAGGCGGCGACAGGACACGTCATCCTGGCCCATCAGGACAAGGATGCACGCGCCCGTGCGCTGGAGGAATGGCGACTGGAAACAAAGCGGAAGAAGCCACCTGCCGATCTCGAAGAGCACCTCGAAAAGATCCAGGCGCGCGGCTACGAACGGCGGGCCAGCTACCAGGTCGCCGGCGTGGTCAACGTCAGCTTCCCCATTCTGAACGTGCAAGGGCAGGCGATTGCCGGTCTGACCATTCCCTACGTCAAGCGGATCGAAGACAACGTGGGCGTGGACGAGGTTGTCAGCTCTATGCGCCAGGCGAGCCGGCAGATCTCCGAGGCCATAGGCGCGCCGCTGGACAAACTTTAGGGGATTGGTCCCCCGTGGGCCGGGCGTTTCGCAGCCGTCGCAGCCCGGGAACGATATGTCTTTTCATTGACAAATACTCTCTTTCGGGAATAGAAACCCGTTTAGAATAGACGCAGCTTCGCTGTGCCCAAACGCAGGGCGCCTGGCGAATCTGCCGGCGAACTGAATTTGATTTGAGAGGACGTTGACCGCCAAGTGTCTGACATTGTCATCACCAATATCCGGGTCATCGACCTCCGCTTTCCGACCTCGCGCGAGAACATCGGCTCCGATGCGGTCAACAAGGATCCGGACTATTCTGCTGCCTACTGCATCCTTGAGACCAACACCGGTCTCGCGGGCTACGGGCTCACCTTTACCTTGGGTCGCGGCAACGAGCTTTGCGCCTGGGCGATCGAGTATCTATCGCGCTACGCGAAGGGTCGAACCCTGGCGTCGCTGATCTCCAACATGGCGGCGTTCTGCCGCGAACTCACCGACGATAGCCAGTTCCGCTGGCTTGGCCCGGAGAAGGGCGTCATCCATCTTGCGACCGGGGCGCTGATCAACGCCGTGTGGGACCTCTACGCCCGCTCCGAGGGCAAGCCCTTGTGGCGGTTGCTCGCGGAGATGGACACCGAGCAACTCTTGTCGGCCATCGAGTTCCGCTACATCGACGACGCCCTCACCCGCGACGAAGCGCGCGCGATTCTCGAGGCCGGACGCGCTGGCCGGCAGGAGCGAATCGCACAGCTTGAGCGCGAAGGCTATCCCGCCTACACCACCTCGGTGGGCTGGTTCGGCTTCAGCGACGAGAAGATAAGGCGGCTCTGCAAGGAGGCTCTGGCAGAAGGCTGGACGCACTTCAAGCTCAAGGTCGGCGGCGATCCGCAGGACGATCTGCGTCGCGGCCGCCTGGTCCGCGAAGAGATTGGCTGGACCCACAAGCTGATGGTGGATGCGAACCAGAAGTGGGGCGTCGATGAGGCCATCGCGCGTATCGGCGAACTGGCCGAACTCAATCCATGGTGGATGGAAGAGCCCACCAGCCCCGACGACATCCTCGGCCACGCCCGTATCCGCGCGTCCGTTGCGCCGGTGCGCGTGGCGACCGGCGAACACTGCCAGAACCGCATCATCTTCAAGCAACTGCTGCAGGCGGGCGCAATCGACGTCTGCCAGATCGACAGCTGCCGCGTTGCGGGTGTGAATGAGAATCTCGCGATCATGCTGATGGCGGCGAAGTTCAAGGTGCCGGTCTGTCCGCACGCGGGTGGCGTAGGCCTGTGCGAATACGTGCAGCATCTTTCCGCGTTCGACTATATCTGCGTCTCACGCACGATGGAGGATCGGGTGATCGAGTTCGTCGATCATTTGCACGAACACTTCGTCGAGCCGGTCCGCATCCGCCGCGGCCGCTACATGCTTCCCACGGCGCCGGGGTACAGCATCGAGATCCTTGAGAGTTCGCTGGAGCGCTACCAGTTTCCGGACGGCGCCGCGTGGAGCCAGGAGCCGGTGTCCGTGGTCGACGGCAACGGATGGCGATCGGAAGCGCCGCGATAGACCGCTGACGATTCGCGCGCTCAATCCACCGGAAACATGCAACAACGCAAAAAGAAGTGGCGCGAAAATTTCCGCGCCACTGTGCCATGCGCTACATCCGAATCCAAAACTAGAACTCGAACTTCAGAGAACCCTGCAGAATCCGGGCGGTGCTCGCCGTGGAAGTGATGACGCCGAGGGTCGAACTGGTGGTGGTCGCCGTGCCCGGCGATCCCAGTACAGGATGGTTGAGCGAATTGTAGGCCTCGAAAACGGCCTTCAGGTGCATGCGCTCTGTAAGCGGGAAGATGCGGAAGACGGAATCATCGAGATCCCAGTACGCCTGGTCCTGCAGGATGTTGCGTCCCGCATTGCCCAGTGTGCCTGTCACGGGAGTCGTGAAGGCGCATGGGTTGAACCACTGGGTTGCCGTTCGTGTGGGACCCGCCGACAGCGTGCACGACGGGTTTGCGCCGACCGAGCCGGACGCCCATGGATTGCCGACCAGGTTCGCCCTCTCATACGTCCCGGCGTTTCCCGTTTCGGCGATGTCTCCGGCCGACGTGACATTGAAGTTCTGCCCCGACCGGCCGGTGAGAATCGCGTTCACCTGCCAGTTTCCGATCAACAGATCGGTCATCCTGTGATGCGTCGAAAATGCTTTGCCGACGCCGATTGGAAGTTCGTAAGTGAAGTTGGCACTCAGAATCTGTGGAATATTGAAGCTGGCGGGACCACGGCTGCCCTTCGGATTATAAGGATCTTCAGGAACACCGCCTTCGACCCCGAAGTATCCGTCGCCACCTTCATTCAGCGTCTTGCTCCACGTGTAGGACACCATGTAGGTCAACCCAGGGAAGTTGCCGCGGTACATCGCCTGCAGCGCGTTGTAGGAGGCACTCGCTCCCTGGTGGTCCCACGACTTCTCCGGCACGGTATAGGGATAGGGCTGTCCCGTCGCATTCGCCGTCTGCCGAGCAGCGAAGGAGGCATAGGGGCACGGCGAGCCGCAGGGAGTTCCTGTGTTGTAGTAGCCGCCCACGTCCATCCGGTGCGATGCCGAGCCGACGTAGTTCAACACCAGGATCGTCCGGCGCGCGAGTTGCTGCTCGATGCCCAAGTTGTACTGTTCCGCGTACGGATTCTTCCACAGGGGATCGACCATGTAGTTCACGTTCGACGACGTGAAGGGTGTAGCCGCCGGCAGATTGCCTCCGTTCTGGGCAAAGGGATTCTGTGCCGAAGTGTACGGCGTGCCCGGCAGGTTGGTGCCGTTGATCTGCAAAGTACCCGTGTCGGGCCAAGATCCCTGGTAGTTCTGCGTCATCTGGATGATCGCCGCCCAGTTGTCATACGTAATGCCAAAGCCGCCACGGATCGACATGCCGTCATTCACGCGATACGCGAAGCCTACTCGCGGCGCGATATTGTCCTTGGTGCCATGCAGAATCTTGCCGCCCGTAGCGAGAATCACGTTGTTCGGCAACGTTGCGCTGGGCAGGCACGGCGCATGGCCGCGAACACTGCACAGCGGCGGCAGTTGCTGCAGGATGTACGTGCCATTGTTGAAGTCGAAGTCACCCGTTTCGATGCTGCCCTGTAACCCCACAGACGCCTCCGTGCCATAAGCCGGAATCGCGCTGCGGTCGTAGCGGACCCCGAAGTTTACCGTCAGGCTGGGAGTCAGCTTCCAGCTATCCTGCACGTAAGCGCTGCCGATGCCGCCCGGACGTTCCGTCAGCAGCACGTTGCGCTTGTTCTCGTTATTCGGGTAGTCGAGCAGGAAATCCAACAGACCATTGCCCGGCTGCGAGGTGGGATTTACGCCCGCCGGGGAACTCGGATTGCCAGCGAAGTTCGCTGTCGATGCCCCGGTGAACCCAACCGATCCCTGGCGCAACTCGGCGGTGTAGTTCACCTCGTCCCAGGCGCCGCCCGCCTGCAACTGGTGGTTGCGGATCGTCTTCGACACGCTCCCCGACCACTCGTGAATGCTGGAAAGGTTGGCCGACGGACTGTTGACTTCGCCTCCACCAAATCCGCCGGTGATGGTTTGCGTCACCAGGAGAGTCGCGCCTCCAACAAAGGAATTGCACATGTCCACGGAACATCCATAGGTCTGCCACAGGTTGTGGTTGTTGAACTGGGTCAGCGTGTCCTGTTCAACGTGAGTCCGGCCATACTGCACCTGCACGGAAGTCGAGGCATTCAAAAGGTGCAGCCAACTGACTCCGTACTGTTGGGACGGGATCAGGGTCGTACTGAACAAGGTTGGCAGTGTGCTGGGGCCGATCTGGGTGTTATCGAAGCCGGCGTAGCGGAAGAAGATGAAGTCTTTCGTGCCGATGTGCTGGTCGATCCGGCCCGTATAGTTGTACGTCGACTGGCGAGTGGGTGCGGTGATCTGCTGATTGAAGGTCGTCGTCGCGATTCCCGGGATGACGATCGGCGCCTGCGTAAAGATTGCCCGGACAAAGGCGAGCGCATTGGCATTCACCTCGGCGACCGGGATCTGATTGCCCAGATACGCCGGCCGATTTGGGACCGGCGCATTGTTCGCGATCGTTGGATCATACAACTGGCAGGCTCCCGTGTCCGGCTTGGTTTCGCCGGCCGCGCAGGTCCCCTTGGCTCCGGTCTGCCCGATGCCAAAGTCGAGGAAGGGAAGCGATGGCGCGGCGCCGTAAGTGCTTTCACCAAGCTGGGCCGCGGTCGGTTCAAGAATGTTCGTCGAGCCCGACTGCGAGTAGTGCGTCCCTTCCACCCCAATCTCGAAGAAGGTCTTGTCCCGGCCGTGATACAGCTTCGGAATATCGATCGGGCCTCCCAGGTGGCCGCCAAACGTATTCAGATGATAAGAAACCTTCGCCACCGCCTTGAAGAAGGGGCTCGCGTCAAAGCTGTTGTTGCGCACATACTCCCACGCAGCACCGTGATAACTGTTCGTGCCCGCCTTGGTAATGATATTCACCGTCCCGCCGAGCGACCCGCCATACACCGAGTCATTGTGCGAGTTGACCTTGAACTCCTCCACCTGGTCGATGATGGGAGGCGTGGCATACGTGTTGTACCAGGCCTGGTTGTTGTTCAGGCCATCCGTCAGATAGATCGTCGACCGGTTCCCAGCGCCGTTGATTGAGGGGAAACTGACGTTCGACCCCTTGACCACGTCCGTGTTGCTGGCGCTGCTGTTCTGCCCGGTGCTGACAGGCGTGACGCCCGGAGTCAGCGTCAGCAATTGCGTGAAGTTGCGGCCGTCCAGCGGCAGGTTATTTACCTGCTTCTCATCAATCACTGTGCCAAGTTGCGCCGTGGAACTCTCCACTTGAACGCCGCTGGCCTCCACCGTCACCGTCTCCGTTACCGAGCCAACCTTGAGCACCGCGTTCAGCGTAACCGCCTGGGCCACTCCGACGTCGAAGGTCGAGATGGTCTCCGTCTGGAAGCCTTGCGCCATAAACGTCAAGGTGTAGCGCGCGGGCACCACGCTGGTGAAAAAGTAGTCGCCCGTGCTGTTGGTAACCGTGCTGCGCACCACATTCGTATCCACATTCTTCAGCGTGATCTTTGCTCCGCCCAGCACGCCTTGGTTGGCATCGGTGACCACGCCGTTTACCGCGGAGGAAGAACTTTGGGCGAAAAGAACGGCCGGCGCGAACACAGCCGCAACCGCAACGATAAGGCAAGCTATCCACTGAACAGCCGCCCCGCGGCTGTTTTGGAATTCTTTGGTATTCATCTGCGTCGCCTCCCAGCGTTTCGCGAATCAAGAACTACGGGCCACCCGGTCGATCCCTCGTACAAAACGACCTAAAGCGCTAACGGGAAATGGAATGGGCGAATCCTACAAAGGCGCTGATTCGAATGTCAAGAAACTTTTCGCTAATTGCGAAGTATTTTTGCTTATTGAAACGGATACCCCACTCAAGACCCGCCTTCTTCTGCTTTCGTCGACCGCGGAAGGGTGCTTTTCATGAGGCAATGACCAACTAATCCGCCGCCGAGTGCTTGCCTATATCTCACTAAAATCCTGTAACTACTGGGCTTGCGAGCGATGATGCTTCACGTGATCAGTTTTCTAAGATGCACGATCGGGACCCGGCAGAGCGCTGTTTCAGATTTTCATATGCGAATTTGTTTTTTCGCGGTACCGAGTTTTTTCCCGCCCGTTCCTCCCTCTCGTGCTGTATGCTCTCGTTCGGCAGACTCATTTTGCAGAGACCGGAGCAGACGAAATTTCGATGAAACGACCATGGATCCTCGCAGCCGTCGTAGCCGTCGTGGCCGCTTGCACGCTTTTCAGCGCGAACCTCGCGCCAGCGCAAGACACAACTCCCGCAGCTCCGTCGGCGGCCGTCGCCTTGCCGCCCGATCTCTCGCAAGCCGTCGTCGACACAACCATGCGTCGCTTCCCCAACGCTGCCGATCTCGGCAAGTGGGGGTACCAGCCGGCGCTCTACCTCTTAGGCGAGTACCAGGTCTATCAGCGCACCGGCGACAAGCGCTATCTGGACTACATCGAGAGTTGGACCAACACCTACGTTGACGCGAACGGCAAGATCAGCAACAGCCTCAACTCGCTCGACTCCATGCTGGCCGGCAACCTGCTGCTGGTCCTCTTCCACGAGACCGGCGACCCGCGCTACGCAACTGCCGCCCGCTCCATCCGCACTCGCCTCGACACCTACCCGCGCACCGCGGATGGCGCCTTGTGGCATGCCACCTCGCGCCAGCACCAGCTCTGGCTCGACGGAACCTACATGTCGCTCCCCTTCCTGGTGCGCTACGGAAATGAGTTCGGCGACAGCAAGTACGCCTACGACGAAGCCGCGAAGAACCTGCTCACGTATGCGCACCACCTTAACGATCCGAAGACCGGCCTGCTCTTCCACGCGTATGACGAATCCGGCACCCAGCCCTGGGCGCAGCCGGACACGCACCACTCCTCGTTCTTCTGGTGCCGCTCCATCGGCTGGTTCGGCATGGCGCTGGTCGACGTACTGGAGAAGATGCCGAAGGACCACCCCGACCGGCCGAAGCTGATCGCACTGGTGCGGCAACTCGCGCGCGCCTATGCGAAATACCAGGACCCCGCCACCGGCCTGTGGTTCAACGTGGTGGATCAACCGAAGACGCCAGGCAACTGGCTTGAGACGTCCGGCTCGTCGATGTACGTGTACATGATGGAAAAGGCCATTCAACGCGGCTACATCGGCGCCGACTACCAGCGCGTCGTGTGCAAAGGCTACCGCGGCGTTCTCAGTCAGCTCAGCGCAACGCCGGATGGAGACGTCCACATCGCGAATATCTGCGAGGGCACCAACGTCAGCGACCTCTCCTACTACCTCAACCGTGCGCGCAAGACGGACGACGAGCACGGCCTCGGCGCTTTCATCATCATGAACGAGGTGATGCGCAAGACCACCTGTGCATCACCACGCGCAGCCGCGAAAGCAATCCGCAAGTGAGCCGAGCGCTGACACTGCTGCTGTCAGCCACCCTATGCTGCGGCCCTGCACGCACCCAGGATCCCGCGGGCAAGCCCGACGAAGCACTCGCAATCACGCTGACCTCGCCTCTCCAGTACCAGGTCTTTCAACGCCGTACCCGATTGGATGGAGCAGTTGTCGTTCGCGGAAGCGCACCCGCAGCCGTCAGGGTTGAAGCGCGCATCCTGGGCCACTCGCTTGCAGGCCCGCTGCCGGCACGATGGCGTCACCTGCCGTTCGATTCCGCCACTCATCAATTCAGGGGCTCACTCAACACGACCGCCGGCGGGTTCTACACGGTCGAAGTGCGCGCGACAGATGTCCACCGCGCAAATGTAACTGATACTGTGGCAAATGTTGGTGTGGGCGAGGTCTTCGTCGTCTCCGGCCAGTCCAACTCCACCAACTACGGCGAGGTCCTGCAGCAGACGCAGACCAGAATGGTTACAAATTTCGATGGCTCAACCTGGGTTCTCGCGAACGATCCTCAACCCGGCACCCAGGACAACAGCACAAAGGGCAGCTTTATCCCCGCGTTCGGCGACGCCCTCTACCGCAAGTATCACGTCCCAATCGGAATCGCCTCGGTCGGCCACGGATCCACCAGCGTTCGCCAATGGCTGCCCGCGGGCGCTCCGGCCGACAACATGCCCACCATGACTCGCTACATCACCCGGCGTCCCGACGGCGTACTCGTCAGCGACGGCACGCTGTTCAATGGCATGATGCTGCGCATCCACCAGCTCGGCCCGCACGGCTTTCGCGCGCTGCTGTGGCACCAGGGCGAGTCGGACGCCCACCAGCCGCCCGCGCATGAGATTGCCGCAACCACCTACGCCTCCATGATGAAGCAACTTATCCGAGCAGCGCACCAGCAGGCCGGCTGGGGCTTTCCGTGGTTCGTCGCGCAAGCCACCTATCACACGCCGGACGACCCCGCGTGCCCGCCCATCCGCGACGCCCAGCGCAGTCTGTGGCAGAGCGGCGTCGCGCTCGAAGGCCCGGACACCGACACGCTGACCGCGGCCTATCGCCAGAACGGCGGCAAGGGAACACACTTCAACGACGCAGGTCTCAAGGCCCACGGCGAGTTGTGGGCGGAGAAAGTTTCGCGCTATCTCGACGCTGTGTTGGTCAAGTGATCGACCAGCCGGGTCGTAAACGCGAGTGCAGTAAAAGTGGTATTCGCATTGCTGGTCGTTGGAAAAACACCTGCGCCGGTTACAAATAGGTTCTCCGTCCCGAAAACCCGCAGGTTCCTGTCCACTACGCCGTCCCGCTCAGACTCAGCCATGTTGGTGCCGCCGGCCTGGTGATAAGTGTCTCCCAACCTCGTCAGGAAGTTCGAGTCGAGTGCCAACAGATCCTCGTCGATCTTCAACTGGCCGACGCCCGCAGTCTTCAACGCCTCCCCAATCTGCATCGCGAACTCGCGGATCGACGGCAGCTCGTTCCCACCCAGTCGCCAATCCAGCACCACGCGCGGCAGCCCATACGCGTCCACCACACTCCGGTCGATAGTCAGGCGGCTCTCCGCGACCGGAGCATGCTCCGCCTGCACGTGCATCAGGATCTTCGCCGTGCTGGGGACAAAGATGCGGTGGTCCACCACGTACTTCCACATCAAGGGAACCAGGTATCGCGCCATGCCGAACGCGTTGCGGAACATGTCGGCGACGCCCGCGATCTTCCGGCTATACAACGCCGCCCGCAGAAACTGCTTCAGGTACACCATGTGCTCCGACACTTCACTTTCGAACGCGAAGAATACCTGCGTGTTGTAGAGCTGTTGCTCGACCTGTCGTTGATTGCGCATGCGAATCTTGGGCTGAAATTTGTTCCCCGCGTAGACGACGTTCGAGAACATCTTGAAAAATTTCGGCTTGTCCACTGGCTGGAACGCCGCAATCTTGCCGCCTAGGTGGTCCTGAAAAGTGCGGCCGATATTCTGGTTGCCGCTCCACGGAGCCTGCCACCCCGGGTCCTGCGCGGTGTGGAGCAGCAGCCGCGCGTTCTCAATCGTTCCCGCCGCCAGGATCACCGTGTCGCCCCCGATCCAGTGCGACTGCCCCTTCTCGTTGACCACGCGCACCGCATCGATGCGTCCGCCGGTGCCCCGGAAGCCGACGACCGTGTGGCCGCTCAGCACGGACAGCTTCTCATCCGACTGCATCTGCTTCGCAAACATCTCGGCAAAGTTGGGAACCCCCATCCAGCGCGTAAAGAACACCTCGAAGTCCGGGCCAAGGTCGGGGCGCTGGCTCGAGATCCCTCGCCAGACGTCGTCATCCTGGATGAATTGTTCCGCCACCCCGAGATTCAAATAAGTTGGCCGATAGTAGGGCGCAATCTCCTCATACGAAACGGGCCACTTAGAGCCCGGCAGCCAATCGCGGCCATTGAAGTCGATCGGCTGAAACTCAACCAGTTGCCCGCCCCAGAGATTGGTGGTCCCACCCAGTCCGCGGCTGCGTCCCAGCTTGATGCCCGAGTGCGCGCGCCCCACCGACGCATACGAGTCGGCGGCAAAACTACCCAGGTGCGAGTCGCCCGCGTCGATCACCACAACGTCGCGTCCGCGTGCGGCGAGTTGGCTGGCCGCATACAAACCCACTGCTCCGGCGCCCACCACAATCACACGCTGCGGCCCAGCCCCACTCACCGCTAGTCCATCCGCTTCCGTCAAATACATTCCGGCAACCTGGTTTTGTTCTGGCAATGCGGGCGTCGCGCCTGGCGAGCCGCAAAAAGGGGCGGTCAAAATCCGGCTGCAGGTCTGCCGTTTGGCTCGATCATACCATTCAGCGATGCGCTGTCGGTCGACGTCTCTGCGTTCGACATCCCCTCGCGCGCTCCGGCATAATGAGTGCCGCCCGCGCGATATTCAGGAGACATTCCGTTATGAGCCGTTCAAGGCCACCGCGCGCGTTGACGGTTCTGCCCGCCGGCCGGATTGGCATGGGTAGCGTCTTTCGCCGCTTGAATAGCGTCTTTCGTTGCAGGAGTGCTCGATGAAAGCGTGCCTTGCCGCTCTGCTTGCTTCACTCTGCCTTGTGTGCGGGAACTCTGCCCCGGCGCAGACCCGGCGCGCGCTGCTCATTGGCATCAACACGTATCAGCCGCCAGGAACGCAGGCGGAGCACCCCGCCGGCTGCACCTACGGCCGCTGCGGGATCGGCCACTTCGACAACCTGGACGGATCCGTCAACGACGCGCAGTCCATGGCCGACGTCCTCACCAGCCCCAAGTTCGGCTTCCATGCGGACAACGTTGTTCTGCTCACCAACCCTGCGCCCACGCAACCGCGACCTGGTGTAGCGGTTCTTCCCGCCGCCCAAACGACCCACGACGGCATCCTGGCGGCGATGCAGAAGTATCTGGTCGACCTGCCTCACCGCGGCGACACAGTCGTCTTCTACGATGCCAGTCACGGCTCTCTCCGTGTCAACACCAAGGGCACCAAGCTCACCACAGAGGTCAATGGCGAGCTCGTTCACGTCGACAGCACGTTGGTGCCCTCCGACGCCTACAAGGGCGGCTTCGACGTCCGCGACCGCGAGATGACGCGCATCTTTAACGCCGCGTTGGACAAGGGCATTCATCTCACAGTGATCTTCGACGACTGCTACAGCGGCGGCATCAGCCGCGGGATCGGCCCGAACTACCGCAAGCGCAGCCTGCCGGTCGACCCGCGCGACATCGCTGAAGCTCCGGAACTGCTCTCCAACGGGCAGCCTCCGCCCGTGCCCACGGAGCGCAAGGACAATCCCGCCCTGGTCTTCTCCGCCGTACAGCAGGACCAGAGCGCTAACGAAATCCCAGCTGCCGGTCCGGGAGACGAGGCTCACGGCGCCTTTACCTCGGCGCTCGTCGAGGCCCTGCAGGTGATGCCGGCAAACACGCCTGCTTCTGTTCTGTTTCAGCGCGTCCGGGCAGTGCTCGATGCCGGCAACGTCCCCGACCAGGATCCCGAACTCGACACCACTGCCGCTCGTCGCCAGCAGCCGCTGTTCGGTGGCACAGCGGCGGACTCCGGCAAGGTCCGCGCCGCCGCCATCCGGTCCGCGGACGCCGGCCGCGTGTGGCTCGACATCGGCCGTGTCTCCGGCATCGGAGTCGGCAGCGAGTTCACCGCGTCAATCCCAAACAGCAAGGGCCAGACCGTTCAGCTTCGCATCAGCAGCCTTGAGGGCATCGCCCGCTCGGCAGCCGACGTCGTCAGCCCAGCAGACGGCGATGTCGCAGCAGGCGAGGTCTTCGAATTGACCAAGTGGGTGCCGGCCGAATCGGCGCCGCTGCTCGTCTGGATCTGGCCCGCGAATCTTTCTCAGGACGAGATTCTCGCCGCTGCCGCGCAGGTCAAAGCCGCCGGCGTCACTATCGTCAGCGATCCCGCCGACCAGCCCTGGACGCATGTCCTCAGTTGGAACGGCGCCAACTGGCTCCTGGAGCCGGCGGGCTCGCCTTCGCCCATCACTCTGCAGGCGCCACTGCAGGCCACCGCCTTGAAGCAGAACCTTCCCGAGGGTGCAAAACTCTGGGTCAATCTGCCGCCCTCGCGCGAACTCGCGGCAAAGCTCCAGCCCGGCGAGCACAGCGCCGTCCAGTCCACCTCCGATCTCGCCACCGCGCACTACGCCCTCACCGGCGTCCTCACCGCGAACGGCCCTGCCTACGCGTGGTATCACAAGAGCGAGCTCGTCTCTGGCCCGCCCACAGCCACTGCCAGCAATCACGCCCCCGGCTGCTCCGCAACTTCGCCGTATCCCGTGCGCACCGACTGGGTCACGACCAGTGACAGCGACGCCGGTGCAAAGCTGAGCCACCTCGCGTCGCTCCTGGCGAAGGTGCATGGCTGGCTCGAACTCGCCGACAGTCCCGCCGACGTATCGACCTCCAACTACTATTCCCTTGCGCTGGTGTCGGCCTCCAGCGCAACACCGCTCCCCGCCGGCCAGCCAGCTCGTGAGGGCGACACGCTAAGGATGGTTCTCGAGGCCAACGCGCCGGTCCTCGAGAAGCGCTGGGTCTACATCCTCGACATCGACTGCCACGGCAAAGGTCAGCTCATCTATCCGCTCAACTACGCCGAAAATCGGTTCCCCAACGACGCCGTGACCAGTAACGCCTACCCGCTCCCCGGCGGTGGCCTGCTGACCGTGGGCAAGCCGCTGGGCGTGGACACCATGATCATGCTCAGCACCGTTCAGCCGCTCTCTGACCCCGCTGCCCTCAACTTCGAAGGCGTCGCAACCCGCGGCGCGGCGGGCCTGGGCTCGCCGCTCGACCAACTGCTCAGTCAAACCAGTGCCGGCACCCGCGGAGGTCCAGTCGCGGTCCCAACCAACTGGGGCATCGGGCTCACCACGCTCCGCAGCATTTCCAAAGACGCACCGCCATAGCGAGCACATGATCGGCAAGCGAACGATCTATGGCTGCCTGCTCCCCTGTGCGCCGTTCGCTCTGATCGGTAAGGATCGTTGGCGCTACGCCCCTTAATATGTATTGCCTCAGCCTACCGGGGGGACGTATAAGGGGTGGATATTCGATATCCTCTCGCTTGGTCGCGAGTCTCCATCAGGGATTTTTCTGCCGCGCCGGGAGTTGGGACCCCGATGAGCATCTCCGGAAACGCAGCGAACTTACATCCTGAGAATCATGGGAGCAAGAGCCTGGCGCCCAGTCCCACCGCGCGCCGCAATGCGCCTTGGAGATTCGCTCTCGGCCCACTCTGCGCCCTTTTGCCGCTCGCCTTCGTCCTGCCTGCTTCCGCTAAGTCCGACACCGTTCCCGACTGGGTGCATGCGGCTGCCGCTCAGGCGCTCCCCACCTACCCGCCCGCCACCAAAGCTATTGTCCTGCTTGAGGATGTCACCTACACGGTCACTCCCGACGGCCGCGCCGTGGAGCACGTCCGTCACGTCGTCAAGATCCTCCGCCCGCAGGGCCGCGAAGAGTCCGTCGTTCGTGTCGAATTCGACAAGGACACCAAGATCCTCTCCATGAACGTCTGGAGCATCGGCCCCGACGGTCACGAGTATGCGATGAAAGACAAGGAGATGAGCGACGAGGCATACGGGGACGGCATTCTCTTTGACGACAACAAGTACCGTGTCGCCCACGCCCCCGCAGCCGACCCCGGTGCTGTCATCGCATACGAGTACGAGCAGCGCATCCGCCCCTACGTCACCGAGGAGACCTGGCTCTTTCAGGACGAAATCCCGCGCCTGCAGGAGAGCTTCACCCTGCAACTGCCGGCCGGCTACACCTACGGTACCACCTGGGCGCACCATACTCCGGCGCAAGCCGCGGACACCGAGAATCACGGCTGGCGCTGGGAGATGAAGGACGTTCCGGCGATCGACCTGGACCATGTCCCCATGCATCCCGACAGTTCGGCGCTTGCCGGCCGGATGACCGTCCACTACGCCGGCCCCGGCATCAATCTTGCCACCGACGGAACCTGGAAGAGCATCGGCGAGTGGTACGCCGGCCTTACCAAAGACCGCCTTGTCGCAACCCCCGAAATCGCCGCCAAGGCTGCCGAACTCACCGCCGGCAAGACCGATTTCTTCGACAAGACCGAAGCCATCGCCGAGTTTGTGCAGAAGGACATCCGTTACTTCGCCATCGAGGTCGGCATCGGCGGCTATCAACCTCATGCCGCGGCCGATGTCTTCCGCAACCGCTACGGCGACTGCAAGGACAAGGCGACTCTGCTCTCCTCCATGCTCTCGACCGTGGGCATCCACGCCGCACTGGTGATGGTCGATACCGAACGTGGTGTAGTCGACCCGGACGCTCCCTCGCTCCTGGGCGATCACATGATCACGGGGATCGAGATTCCCTCCGGATATACCTCGCCCCGTCTGCACTCCGTGGTCACGGCCAAGTCCGGCCGCCGCTATCTCATCTTCGATCCCACCTGGGATAAGACGGCATTCGGCCAACTCGAGCACAACCTGCAGGGCGGTTACGGCATTCTCATGGAAGCCGCCGACACCCAGGCCATCGCCTTTCCCCCGCTTGATCCCGCGCTCAACACCATCCGCCGTACCGCAGTGATGCGCCTGGACTCCGACGGCGTCCTCAAGGGCACGGTCACCGACAAGCGCTTCGGCGATCTCTCCGAATACCGCCGCGACATGTACACCTCGGGTGACGCCAAGGAGCAGCGCGAGTACCTGGACCACGTCCTCGAGCACGACTTCACCAGCTTCAGCGCGTCCGACGTCAAGGCCGAGAACGTCAACTCGCTGAACCAGGACCTCACCCTTACCTATTCGCTCTCCGTCGACCGCTACTCTCGCACCATGGGCCCGCTGCTGATGGTGCGGCCGCGCGTGCTCGGCACGATCGCCAGCCTCGGCTTCGATCCCGACCGCAAAGAGCGAAAGGTCCCCATCGACCTTGGCCAGACCATGCAGGTCACCGACGATTACACCATCCAGTTGCCCGAGGGCTACGCCGTCGACGAACTGCCGGCCCCGGTCAAGATCGATCTCGATTTCGCCTCGTATCGCAGCGCCATTGACGTCAAGGACAACGCGCTGCATTACACCCGCACTTTCACCGTCCGGGAACTCACGCTTCCGGCAAACCGTTATGCAGATGTTCAGAAGCTCGTCGGCATCATCGGCGCGGACGAAGAGTCCCGCGCCGTACTCAAGAAGCAGTAAGCAAGAAGGAGCGCCATCCCGGACGGAACGATCCCGATCCTGAGGTAGCTCCAAAGGGAACGAAAACTGTTATGAAGCAAACCATCCGTCGCAATTTTGCCTGCTGCCTTTCTCTCGCCTGCCTGGTCTCGCTTGCATCCGTCGCCGGCGCCCAGTGGACCGCCCCCACTCCGGAGGAACTGTCGATGACCTCGCAGCCCGAGGTGCCCGGCGCCCCCGCCGTCTACCTCTTCCGCGAAGAGATTACCGACGATTCGCTGCACAACTGGAGCATCTACGCTCGCATCAAGGTGCTTACCGAGCGCGGCAAGGAACTCGCCAACGTCGAGATCGGACAATATTCGGAGCGCGACGATGAAGGCGTCATACGCGGCTATTCCGTCGGCGACATCCAGGGTAGAACCATCCATCCCGACGGCACCATCATCCCCTTCACCGGCAAGCCCTACGAGAAGCTCATCTCAAAAACCGCGGACTCCAAGGAGACAGTCAAGGTCTTCACCCTGCCGAATGTCGAAGTTGGCAGCATCATCGAGTACCGTTACCGGCTGCGCTATGACGACAATTTCTTCATCCCGCCAAGCTGGTTCATCCAGTCCGACTATTTCACTCGCAAAGCGCACTACTTGTGGAGGCCTACCAACGAGCAGCTTATCTCCAAGGACGAGAAGGGCGAACAACTGACCAGTTCGGTTGCCTGGGCTCCCATCTTGCCTCCAGGCGCGGCCATCAAGCAGACCAGGCTCCCGGCTACCGGCTATCAAGAACAGGGACAGCTGCTGCTGGATCTCAATGTCCAGAACATCATGCCCACGCCGGATGAAGAGTACATGCCCCCAATCAAGAGCCTCAGCTACCGGGTCCTCTTCTACTACTCGCCGTATCGCTCCATCGACGAGTACTGGAAGAGTGAGGGCAAAGGCTGGTCGAAGAAGACAGACAAGTTCGTCGGCCCTGGCCCCAAGGTGACCGCAGCCGTGCGCGACCTCGTCGCTCCGACGGACACTCCGGACCAGAAGCTGCGGAAGCTCTACGCCGCGGTCATGAAGCTCGACAACACCAGCTTCTCCCGCAGCCGCTCCGCTGAGGAGGACAAAGCTGGAGGCCTCGGCCCCGCTAAGTCCACCGATGACGTCTGGGAGCGCAAGCGTGGCGGCGATGATCAGCTCGCCGACCTCTTCGTCGCCATGGCGCGCGCCGCCGGCCTGAAGGCCTACGTCATGACCGTGACGGATCGCGACCGCACCCTCTTCAACGTGAACTATCTCAGCTTCTCGCAGTTCGACGACGACATCGCCATCGTCAATGTGGACGGCAAGGACCAGTTCTTCGACCCCGGCCAGCGCTACTGCCCGTACGGCCATCTCGCCTGGAAGCACACTGATGCGCAGGGGCTGCGGCAAACCGATGGCGCCACCGCCCTGGTCGGCACTCCGTTCGAATCTTACAAGGAGTCCCGAATCCAGCGCATCGCTGACCTCACTATCGACGAGCATGGCGAAGCCACGGGCACCGTCAAACTCACCTGGACCGGCGCTCCCGCTCTCCGCTGGCGCCAGATCGACCTCCGTGGCGACGAAACCGCCCTCCATCACGACCTCCAGACCTCGGTCGAACACCTGATGCCCAACGACATGGAGGTCAAGGTCGGCAGCATCGAACATCTGGAGGATTACGAGGAGCCTCTGACCGTCACGTTCAACCTGAAGGGTCCCGTCGGTTCAGCCACAGGAAAGCGGCTCATCATCCCCGGCGACATCTTCGAGGCCAACGCCCGCCCCACCTTCCCTCACGAGAAGCGCGATATTGCCGTCTACTTCAACTACGCTGACATCACGCAGGACGCGATGCGGATCGTCTATCCCGCAAGTCTGACCCTCGAGTCGCAACCCGAGAAGGCGGACTTCCTGTACACCCACACCGCGGAGTACAACATGTCGAGCAAGACCTCCACCAACAGCCTCACCATGTTCCGAAATTTCATCCGCGCCGAGATCATCTTCCTGCCCAAGGAGTACCCTGACCTCCGCGCCTTCTTCAACAAGTTCGAAACCAAGGACCAGGAGCCCATCGTTCTCAAGGTCGCCTCGGAGCCAGCCGGAAACTAGAGGTCCATCCTCACACGTATCGCTCAGGACGAAGATTGCCCCGCTCCCGGGGCAATTTCGCCATTAGCCCCTATTGCGTCGTATCTCGGACGGTGTAAACTTCTCCCCGCGGCGGATCCCAGGGATATTGGTCAGACCAGTGCGTGTCAAAACGGGTCCGCCTCATTTCTGTGTTTCAAACCGTTCGCCGATCTGATTTCTGCTCTAAAGGATCTCCCCAGTGCACTCAGCCAAGCGATCTGTGCTCACGCCTCCTTCTTCGTCATGCTTCCTGCAGGCACGCTTCTCGCTTCAGCCCGCTTTTCTCGCTGCAGGGCTGCTGATCGCGTGCGGCCTCTTCCTCACAGGCTGTGCCGGAATCCAGCATCCCACCTCAGCGCATGGGCTGGCCGTCAGCGGATCCGTCTACGGGGGCCAGCAACCGGTTACGGTATCGACCATCCAGCTCTACGCGGTCGGCACCACCGGCGATGGCTCGGCGGCCACGCCCCTGCTCACCACCACCGTCACCACCAGTGACGGCACCGGCGTCGCCAACAGCAATGCCAACACCGGCAACAATATGAATCAGCTGCCCGCCGGCTCCTTCACCATCACCAACGACTTCACCTGCCCGCAACCCGGCGCTGAGGTCTATCTCACCAGCACGGGCGGCAACCCGGGCTTGTCCGCTGGCACCAACAATGCCGCACTCGCCTTGATGGCCGCCCTTGGCCCCTGCAGCGGCCTTTCCTCCTCCACCTTCATCTCCATCAACGAGCTCACCACCGTCGGCTCCATCGCCGCGCTGGCAAACTACATGACGTCCTACTCGGCCATCGGATCGGCTACCACCGACGCCTCCGCCCTCCAGTCCGCCTTCAATACCGTCGCCGAGTTCACCGACACGACCCAGGGAATCGTGCCCGGACCAGCGCTCCCCACGGGCAGCTACGCTTCCAGCCTCGAGATTCAGACGCTGGGCGACGCCATCTCTGCATGTATCAACTCCGCCGGCGGTGTCGCCGGGGACTCGAGCGCCTGCGGCACACTCTTCACCGATACAACTCCCTCTGGCGGACCTGCCCCCACCAACACCATCGCGGCGGCGCTCAACATCATCAACAATCCCGCGCTCAACGCCTGCGCCATCTTCAATCTCGTCCCCGCCTCGCCGCCCTTCCCAACCACACTCACCGCGTGCCCCTCCACCTGGACCCTTCCCATCTCCACGCTCTCCGTCACCGTCTCGGGGCCGTCCACCGTTGCCCTCGGACAGACCGCGCAATACGCTGCTGCCGTCGCCGCGCCCATGCGCGGAGCCACCAATCAGTCCGTCATCTGGCAGGTCAACGGCGCCACCGGGGGCAACGCAACCGTCGGCACCATCTCCGCCACCGGCCTCTATACGCCGCCCTCCACAGCCCCTGGCAGCGCCGCCACCATCACCGCCGTCAGCGTCCTGTCCAGCACAGCGACCGGCTCAATCTCGGTCACCGTGGCGCCGGAAATCGTCACGGTCAGCGGATCCGCCAACGTGCTCTTTGGGGCTCAGGCTACCTACACCGCCACGAACACCAACGCATCAAGCCAGACTTACGTCTGGCAGGTCAACGGCGTCGCCGGCGGCAGCGCGGCTCAGGGCACCATCAGCGGCACCTCAACGACTGGAACCTACACCGCTCCCGCAACAACTCCGCCTGTCCCTGTCGTCATCACCGCGGGCGATGGCACCGCGGCCGGATCGACCAACGTCACCATCTCCGCCGCTACAGTTACCGCCGCCACCGGCGACACCCGCACCGTCACGCAACCGATCTACCCGGGAGTCTGCGCGGTACTGTCGGCGCAATTCAGTAGCTCACAGCGCTCTTCGCCGCCCACGGCCGGGTCGGATGACACCACTATCATCCAGAACGCACTAAACTCGACGCCCTGCAAGAACACAGGTCTTGCTGTCGAACTAGCCCGATCCGGAACCAACGCGGCATTCTATTCAGAACAGCTCACCCTCAACGGTGAGGGCCTGATCATCGACCCGGGCGTCACCCTGTATGGCGGAGCAACGTATAACACCGTCAGCGGCCCGCTCATTGCGATCAATGGGGCGAACTCTTCCCTGATGGGCCCAGGAACGGTCGATGGGCGGGGAGACCTCCTCGCCAACACCAAGAGCAATCGCCTTGTCCAATCCAACAACGTCAACAACCTGATCGTCTATAACGTCACGCTCCAACAGTCCATCTACCCCAACCTCTACATCCAGGGCGGCAATGGAGCTACTGTCTGGGGCGTCACCATCCTCACGCCCGCGAGCCGCGCCAACGCCGACGGCATCGACCTGGACAGCCTGACCAACGCCACCGTCATCAACTCAACCATCGAGGCGGGTGACGATGGCGTGGCCGTGAAGCCGAACAACGCAACCGCATCGAACGTCACCGTGACCAACAACCGTCTGTACGGAACCCACGGACTATCCATCGGCAGCGTGCCAAAATTCACCGTGTCGAATATTTTGTTCCTGAACAATTATGTCTATGGGTCGGACTTCTCGAACACTCTGTCGCCAAGTTCGAACGCGTTGGTCATCAAGCAGGATCCGTCTTGCGCCACAACGGTGGGCCAGGTGACCTACCAGAACACCTGCATCACAGGCGTGAAGCACCTGATCACCTTCTATACCAACTACAGCGGCACATGCTCCGGCACCACGGGGATTCCGGTGTACACCAACATTCTTGTGAACGGCGTGTATGCGACGAACTCCATCTCCGGGGCCTACGAAGAGTTCATCGGATCCAACGGGGCCCAGAGCGACGCCGCGCTCGCCTATGTCAGCCTGGATGCCAACGCCCTGAATACGGGCTCGAATGCCTCGGGATACACCACCATCTCGCTGGACAGCTCCAGCCTCACCAGCGCCATCCTCACCGGGCCCACAACAACCGGCATGTCAACCAATACATTCTCGACAGCAGGCAGCATCCCCACCTGCTCGTTCTAATGGTGTGCGCCATTCATGAGCATTTGCTTGTCATTCCCTAGCGCAGCGGAGGAATCTGCTTCTCTCCCTCCCCACCCATCTCTTCGGAGTTGCAACTAGCTTCAGCTGCCGATGAAAAATTGGACACCGCGCATTTTGGGAGTAGCAGCGGGCTTCAACTGCCGATGAAAAACTTGACACCACGCATTTTGGGAGTAGCAGCGGGCTTCAGCCCGCGGTAAATGGCGCGTGGATCGTGGGGCTTTAGCCCCGGCTTTCTCCCCTCCGATAACGTACCCGTTCGCCCGTGCCACCACCGATCCAGTACGATGGCGCATGAAAATTTTGCCTCCTACCCGCAGAGAATTCCTGCAAGCCGGCGCCCTCGTCGCCACCGCCGCTACATTCGCTCCCGGTCCGCTGTGGGCGCAGGCATCCTCCACCCTGCCGCCCGCCTCTGTCGCCTGGGCGGACAAGCCCATGCGCTGGGCGCAGCTCACGCTGGTGGAGGACGACCCCGGAAAATTCGATCCCGCCTTCTGGCTCGACTACTTCAAGCAGACCCGCTCCGACGGCGTCTGTCTCAGCGGCGGCGGTTGCGTCGCCTACTACCCCACTGACGTCCCGTTCCACCACCGCAGCGCCTGGCTCAACAACCAGGACGTCCTCGGCGACCTCATCTCCGGCTGCCGCAAACTCGGCATGACCGTCCTTGTCCGCACCGACCCCCACGCCACCTACGACGACGCAGCAGCCGCCCACCCCGACTGGATCGCCGTCACCGCCGACGGCAAGGCGCGCCGCCACTGGGCCTCGCCCGAGATGTGGGTCACCTGCGCCCTCGGCCCTTACAACTTCGAATTCATGACCGCCGTCCACACCGAGATCATGCAGCGCTACCGCCCCGAAGGCATCTTCCTCAATCGCTGGGACGGCTCCGGCATGTGCTACTGCGAGCACTGCCGCACCAACTTCAAAGCTGCCTCCGGCTTCGACCTGCCCCGCACCAGCGATCCGCAAGACCCCGTCCGCCGCGCTTACACCGCGTGGTGGCAGCAGCGGCTCATGCAGTGCCTCGCCACGTGGAACAAGGCCATCCGCGAGACTCGCCCCGACGCCTGCATGATCCCCAACAGCGGCGGCGGCGCGTCCTCCGCGCTCGACACTCTGCAGATCGGCGCTATCAGCCCGATGCTCGCCGCCGACCGCCAGGCCCGCAGTGGCCTCACGCCCCCGTGGATAATGGGCAAAACCGCCAAGGAGTTCCGCTCCTTCATGGGCGCCAAGCCCATCGCCAGCCTCTTCAGCCTGGGCGTTGAAGAGCAGTACCGCTGGAAGGACAGCGTGCAGAGCGACGCCGAAATCCGCATCTGGGCCATCGAAGGCATCGCCAACGGCATGCGTCCGTGGTTCAGCAAATTCAGCGGCACCCTCCACGATCACCGCTGGCTCAAAGGCGTCGCCGACCTCTACACTTGGGCCGCCGTCAACGAGCGCTATCTCCGCCACCAGACTCCGATCGCCGATGTCGCCATCGTCTACTCGCACCAGACCGCGCTCTACTACCCCGGCAGCGGCACCGGCCCCCGCGCCCGCGCATCCGTCGAAGACGCATCCCTCGGCTGGTGTCAGGCCCTCGTCGAGGCCCGCATCCCCTTCGAGATGATGCACGAGCATCAACTCGACGAAGCCCACCTCCGCCCCTTCCGCACGCTCATCCTCCCCAACATCGCCGCCCTCAGCGACGCGCAGTGCGATCAACTCCGTACCTTCGTCGCCCGCGGCGGCAACCTCATCGCGACCTCCGAAACCAGCCTCTACAACGAGTCCGGCGTCCGTCGCAAAGACTTCGGCCTCGCCGACCTCTTCGCCGTGACGTACAGCGGCCGCGTCGAAGGCCCGATGCAGAACTCCTACCTCGCGCTCGAGCACGACGCACTCCCCGCGCACCCCATCTTCCGCGGCCTCGAAGACGCGCCCCGCACGATCAACGCCGTCACCCGCGTCGTCGTCGAGCCCCGCGAAGCCTTCGCGCAAACTCCCCTCACCCTCATCCCCACCTATCCCGACCTGCCCATGGAGAAGGTCTTCCCCCGCGGCCCGAAGAGCACCACCTCCGCCCTCTACCTCCGCCAGCCCACTCTATCCTCCGGCCGCGTCGCCTACTTCCCCATGGACATCGACCGCACCTTCTGGGAAGTCCTCGCCGAGGACCACGCCAAGCTCCTCCGCAACACCGTGGACTGGGCCACCAATACCCCACGCACTGTCGAAGTCACCGGTCCCGGCTTCCTCGACGTCACCGCCTGGCACAACCGCGACGCCATCGTCCTCCACCTCGTCAACCTCACCAACCCCATGGCGATGAAGGGCCCCTACCGCGACTTCTTCCCCGTCGGCGAGCAGCAGATCACCCTCCGCCTCCCCGCCGCCGCGCACGCAACCACAGCCCGCCTCCTCGTCGCCAACAAACCCGCCGAAATCCACCGCACCGGCCAAACCCTGCAGATCACCGTCCCCACCATCCTCGACCACGAAGTCGTCGCCATCGACCTCTAGCATCCTGTCGTTGCAATAGGTCGATTTCCTCAAAGCTGATAGCTGACAGCTCATTCATAAAAACGCTCGCTGAAGGCCCGACCCAGTATCGGTCTCTACCCATCCCGTCTCGTTGGACAACCGACGCCACCGGATACTAGCATCAAGCTCCCGGTCCATCCACTTGACCGCCGTCCCCAGGCTTTGAGGAGGCCAATCCACCATGACCATGGTTCGCGACGACGACGCCCTCGAGTACCACGCCTCCGCACCCGCCGGCAAAATCTCGGTGGTCGCCACCAAAGCCTGCCTCACCCAGCGTGATCTCTCGCTCGCCTACACTCCCGGTGTCGCCGTCCCGTGCATGGCCATCCACGCCGACCCGGACCTCGTCTACAAGTACACCTCGAAAGCGAACCTCGTCGCCGTCATCTCCAACGGAACCGCCGTCCTCGGCCTCGGGAACATCGGCCCCGCCGCCGGCAAGCCCGTCATGGAAGGCAAGGGCGTCCTCTTCAAGCGCTTCGCCGACATCGACGTCTTCGACCTCGAACTCGACGCCAACGATCCCAAGGACGTCATCCGCGCCTGCCAGATGCTCGAGCCCACCTTCGGCGGCATCAACCTCGAAGACATCAAGGCCCCCGAGTGTTTCATCATCGAAGAAGAACTCCAGCGCACCATGAAGATTCCCGTGTTCCACGACGATCAGCACGGCACCGCCATCATCTCCGGCGCAGCGCTGCTCAACGGCCTCGAACTCGCCGGCAAGTCCATCGCCACGGCTCGCATCGTCGTCAACGGCGCCGGCGCCAGCGCCATCTCCTGTGCCGGGCACTTCATCCGCCTCGGCGCGCACCGCGACAACATCCTCATGTGCGACTCCAAGGGAGTCCTCTACGAAGGCCGCACGATTGGCCTGAATCCCTACAAGTGGCGCTTCCTCCGCAACACCCCGCTGCGCACGCTGGCCGAAGCCCTCGTCGATGCCGACGTCTTCGTCGGCCTCTCCACCGCAGGCGTGGTCACCGGCGAGATGCTGAAGACGATGGCTCCCAAACCCCTGGTCTTCGCGCTCGCCAACCCCTACCCGGAGATCGAGTACGAAGCCGCGATCGCCGCCCGCCCCGACGCCATCGTCGCCACCGGCCGCTCCGACTATCCCAACCAGGTCAACAACGTCCTCGGCTTCCCCGCCATCTTTCGCGGCGCGCTCGACGCCCGCGCCACCACCATCAACGAAGCCATGATGCTGGCCGCAACCCGCTCCCTCGCCGACCTCACCAAAGAGGACGTGCCCGACTCCGTCTGCCGCATCTACGGCCTCGACTGCCTCGAGTTCGGTCCCACCTACATCATCCCCAAGCCCTTCGACCCCCGTGTCGTAGTCCACGAAGCCGTCGCTGTCGTTGCCGCCGCCATGGGATCCGGCGTGGCCCGCATCCAGCTCGACCTCGAAGAATATCGCCAGAGCCTCGAAGTCCGTCTCAACAGCGAACCCGGCGTCACCAGGCTCCTCTTCCGCAAGGCACGCAGCAAACCCTGCCGCATCGTCTTTCCCGAAGGCGAGAACCACACCATCCTGCGCGCCTGCCGCGTCCTCATCGACGAAGAGATTGCCAAGCCCGTCCTCCTCGGCAACGCCCGCACCATCCGCCAGATCGCCGCCGAACTCCATCTCCATCCCGACTCGCTGGAGATCATCGACATGGACCAGCCTCCCCAGCACGCCGCCTACGTCGACGAACTCGTCACGCTGCGTCAGCGGAAAGGCGTTACCCGCACCGAAGCCGAAGAACTCGTCAAGAACCGCAACATCTTCGGCGCGCTCATGGTCCATCTCAACCACGCCGACGCCCTCGTCACCGGCATGACCAGCTACTACTCCGACGCCATCCGGCCGCTCCTTCAGGTCATCCCGCTCAAACCCGGCGTCCGCAAAGCCTCCGGCCTCTACCTCGCCACCACCCCCCGCGGCAAGCTCTATCTCCTCGCCGACGCCACCGTCAACATCGACCCCTCCGCCGAGGACATCGCCGAGATCGCCATCTGTGCGGCCGACGCCGCCCGCCGCTTCGACATCGAGCCCCGCGTCGCGCTGCTCTCCTACTCGAACTTCGGCAGCAGCCGTCATCCCTCGTCCGACAAGGTGCGCGAGGCGGTCGCGATCGTCCGCAGCCGCTGCCCGGACCTGATGGTCGACGGCGAGATGCAGGCCGACACCGCTGTCCTGCCCCAGAGCATCGAAGACACCTACCCCTTCAGCACCCTGCGCGGCGGCGCCAACGTCCTCGTCTTCCCCTCGCTCGACGCCTGCAACATTGCCTGCAAGCTGCTGGAGGCCACCAGCGGTATGCGCATGATCGGCCCCATCCTCATGGGCACTTCACGCCCGGTGCACGTCCTCGCCCGTGGAGCCACCGTCTCCGACGTCGTCAACCTCGCCGCCATCGCCGCCGTCGAAGCCCAGGAAATCACCCACGTCCTCGAAGCCGAAATGGCCCTCACCCCACTGTAGGCAAACCCGCCAGCGCCATCGCAATCTCTTCCTCGGGATAGTCGTAGTTCTCCAACCTCCCGGCCTGGTAAGCGATATATGACTGCATGTCGAAGTGCCCATGCCCGCACAGGTTGAATAGAATCGTCGGTGACGTCCCGTCTTCCTTCGCCTTGAGCGCCTCAGCAATCGCCCCGGCCACAGCGTGGTTCGCCTCGGGAGCCGGGATAATCCCCTCCGCCCGCGCAAACTGAATCCCCGCGGCGAACGCATCCAGTTGCTGTACCGAATTAGCCTCGATCAATCCCAGGTCCATCACGTGCGACACCAGCGGCGCCATTCCGTGATATCGCAGCCCGCCCGCATGAATCCCCGGCGGAATAAACGTGCTCCCCAGCGTATGCATCTTCACCAGCGGAGTCAGGTGCCCCGTGTCGCCGAAGTCATACGTGAACCGCCCCTTCGTCAAACTCGGACACGCCGCCGGCTCGACAGCCACCACCCGTGCATCGCACTTGCCCTTGAGCTTCCGTCCCAGGTACGGCATCACCAGCCCTGCAAAATTCGACCCACCTCCGGTGCATCCGACGATTACATCCGGCTCGGCGTCCGCCATCGCCATCTGCTCCATCGTCTCCAGCCCAATCACCGTCTGATGCAGCAGCACGTGGTTCAGCACGCTGCCCAGCGCATACTTCGTGTTCGCATCCTTCGCCGCAACCTCTACCGCTTCTGAGATCGCAATCCCCAGAGACCCATTCGAGTCCGGATGCTCCTGCAGAATCGCCCGGCCCGTCTCCGTCTCCACACTCGGGCTCGCCGTCACTGATGCGCCATACGCCTCCATCAGCGCTCGCCGATACGGCTTCTGGTCATAGCTCACCCGCACCATGAACACCTTGCACTCAAGCCCGAAGAACGCGCACGCCATCGCCAGTGACGACCCCCACTGACCCGCGCCCGTCTCCGTCGCCAACACCTTCGTGCCTTCCACTTTGTTGTAGTACGCTTGCGGCACCGCGGTGTTCGGTTTGTGCGAGCCGGCCGGACTCACACCCTCGTACTTGTAGAAAATCTTTGCCGTCGTATCCAAGGCCTTCTCCAACCGCCGCGCGCGAAATAAGGGCGACGGCCGCCACTGCGCATACACCTGCCGCACCGGATCGGGAATCTCAATCTCCCGCTCCCGGCTGACCTCCTGCAGGATCAGGCTCATCGGAAACAGCGGCGCCAGATCATCCGGCCCAATCGGCTGCAGTGTACCCGGATGCAGCACCGCCGCCATCGGCTTCGGGAGATCGGCAGCAATGTTGTACCAGGCTTTCGGAATGCGACTCTGTGGCAGGTTGTACTGGACGGTTTCCATGCCCGACATTCTACCTGCGCCCAAGCACCCCGCGCGGTGACGGGTGCACCATGGGCCTACCAACGCTTGCGTAGATCACGTACGAAGCCGTTATCTTCAACTGACAACTGACAACTGACAACTGACAACCGGCAACTCCATTCGTGATGTAGCTCACAGCCGATTGCCCCGCCCGCATGCGACGCTAAAACCAGTCCCGCCAAATCCCGCCGCTCAGCGTCCTGAAGCGCGCGGCCGTCGCGTCGCGGGCCTGCTGTGTGCCCGATCAACCGCAAGTCCCCGGAGCTATCCCGGAGAGGAGTTTCGAGTGACCCTGACTGCCACCGCGAACGACACCATCGACGAACCAGTAGCCCCGGTCCGCGCCGTGACCATCGACTTCACTGCCGATTGGCGAACCCTCCGCCTGCCGCCGCACGTCGTGGAAGTCCTCTCCGCCGCACCCTCTCTCCATGTCCCCAACTGTCGCGAAGACCTCTTCGACTGGGCCCTCGGCCGCGAAGCCGGCGCCACCGACTGGCGCCACGCCAACCGCGAAGACAAGGGCGTCTTCGATGCAGCGTTCGACGTCCCCGGTATCGGCCGTGTCGTCGAGGCCCGCATCACCAAGGCTCGCAACGGCATCGCCGTCAACTTCCCCGACGTCCGCATGCGCCGCCGCGATCCCAACGCCATGGTCATCGGCGACAATCTCCCCACCGACAAGCCCACCTACCGCGACCGCTTCGGCGAACCCTTCGACCTCACCCGCCAGGCCACCCTCGCGTGGCTGAGAGACCAGCCTCTCATCGTCCTCCCGTTCTACTCCGGCCCTGCCGACCTCGGCTACGGTTCGCTGCTCATCTGCCCGCGCCAGGCCGGCTTCTTCGCCGGCGCCCTCGCCGATCTCCAGGGCATGATCCCCGGCAACACCGTCCCCTCGGACTTCCGCCTTTCCGGCGGCGTCCTCTTCATCGCGCCGCCCTTCCGCCACACCCACTTCGACGGCAAGCAGGTCGTCGTCCACGACCGCACCGCCACTCACCAGGAGATTTACGCCTACAACCTCTACCCCGGACCCAGCGCCAAGAAGGGCGTCTACTCTATCCTGCTCGACCTCGGCGAGCGCGAGGGCTGGACCACCAACCACTGCGCGGCCGTCGGCGTCGTCACTCCTTACGACAACCAGATCGTCATCATGCACGAAGGCGCATCCGGCGGCGGCAAGAGCGAGATGACCGGCAACATCCATCGCCTCGAAGACGGCCGCCTGCGCATCGGCCGCAACGTCGTCACCGGCGAAGAGCGCACCCTGGTCCTCCCCGAAGCCTGCCACCTCCGCCCCATGGCCGACGACATGGCCTGCGCCCACCCCCGCTACAACGAGGGCCAGACCAAACTCAACATCACCGACGCCGAAGACGGCTGGTTCGTCCGCGTCGACCACATCCGCAAGTACGGCACCGACCCAAATCTCGAACGCCTCTGCATCACGCCGTCGCGCCCGCTCATCTTCCTCAACCACTACATCGTTCCCGGCGGCAACACTCTCTCCTGGGAGCACGACGAAGACGCGCCGGGCAAGCCATGCCCCAACCCCCGCATCATCATTCCCCGCGACATGATCCCCCACGCCGCGCAGGGCCCGGTCGCCGTCAACATCCGTAGCTTCGGCGTCCGCTGCCCGCCCACCCACAAGGATTCGCCGCAGTATGGCATCCTCGGCATGCTCCACATCCTTAGCCCCGCGCTCGCCTGGCTGTGGCGCCTGGTCGCCCCGCGCGGCCACGCCAACCCCAGCATCCTGGACTCAAAAGGCATGCAGTCCGAAGGCGTCGGCTCCTACTGGGCCTTCTGCACCGGCCGCCGCGTCGATCAGGCCAACCTGCTCCTCCGCCAGATCTGCGAGCACACCGAAACCCGCCACGTCCTCATCCCCAACCAGTACATCGGGGCGTGGCGCGACGGCTTCATGGCCGAGTGGCTCGCCCGCGAATACCTCGCCCGCCGCGGCAGCGCGCGCTTCTCCCGCGAGCAGCTCACCGAAAGCTCCTGCCCTCTGCTCGGCTACATCCCCAACCAGATCCGCATCGAGGGCTCCATCATTCCCACCATCTTCATGCGCGTCGAAAACCAGCTCCAGGGAGGCCCCGAGGTCTTCGCCGAAGGCGCCCGCCAGTGGCGCGACTTCTTCCACCGCGAACTCCGTTCCTTCCTTACGCCCGATCTCGACCCCCTCGGCCGTCAGATCATCCAGGCCTGCCTCGACAACGCCACCCAGGAAGACTACTGGCGCCTCATCCCCCACATCATCTTCAAGGAGTTCTGACGCGCCAACGAAATGTCGGGATCATTGAAACTGGAATTGTCATTCTGAGCGCAGCGAAGAACCCCCGCATTGGCTTTTGCCTTTGGACTTGTCTTTCGGATCAGCGTGAGGTCGGGTGCCCCATGTTCGACGAAGTCGACCATGGGGTTACTCCAACCCGTCGCCGCTCTACACAGCCTTCCGCTGAAACGTCGTCTTCTTGGTATTCGCGAACGAATCCTTCGCCTTGAACGACGCCACCGAAACGCCTGGCGCCGGCTTCGCGCCATTGTTAGTCTGCGCCGCTTTCTCGCGCATCGCTTGCAGCTTCTGAGCCTTCCGGCCCAGGCCGCCGATCTTGATTCCGCCTGCTTTCGGGATGAAGTCACTCATACAGAAATCCTCTCACACCCCGAACCTTCCAGTGTCGGCAAAGAATGTTCGCGTTCCCGCGCCGCCAGTGCTACAGTCTCTGCATTCCTTTCTCTGCCAACTGCAAGGGATGAGCGCTTTCCGGCTCCGGCCAAGGTCCCTTCTCACCGAGGTGGTCCTCATGCTCAAGCGACCCATCGCCGCTGTCCTCGTTGTACTGCTCACCCTCGCTGGCTGCACGGTAAAGAAAGTTCAAAAGTTACCGCCCACAGCAGTCATCCAGCCCGGCAAAGACACCATCATCGGAGCCACCACCCTCAAGGGTGAGGATGTCTCCTTCGACCCGCCCGGCGCAACCATCGCCAGCGGGACGCTTCACGGATCGGTCAAGAAGACCACCTACGACCTTCCCATGGACCAGGTCCAGCGCCTCTGGATTCAGCGCGACACCATCTCCAGCGGCCGCACCATCGGCCTGGTCGCCGGCATCATCGTCGGCACCGTCGTCATCGTCGCCGCTGTCATCGCAGCCACCAAGCAATCCTGTCCCTTCGTCTACTCGTGGGATGGCGCCCAATACCAGTTCGACGCCGAGCCCTACGGCGGAGCCATCGCCCGCGGCCTGGAGAAGGACGACTACTCCGAACTTGGCCAGCTTCGCGAGCAGGATGGCCGCTACAAGCTGCGCATGACCAACGAAGTCGATGAGACGCAGATGACCAACCTCACCGAACTCTGGGTCGTCGATCATCCCGCCGGCACCCGTGTTGTGCCCGACATCCAGGGCAAACTGCGCACCGTATCCGACCCGCAATCCCTCACCTCCGCCAGCGACTCCGCCGGCCACGATCTGCTCCCGTGGCTGCGCAGTACCGACCGCCTCATCTGGGAGCCGCCTTCGGTGTCCGACACCAACGGCAGCCTCGACAGCGACATCACCATGACCTTCCCCAAGCCCGCCAACGCCACCCAGGTCAAGCTCATCGCCAATGCGGCAACCGGCCTCTGGGGCTCCTACATGATCAAGAAGATGGTCGAACTGCGCGGCCGCGACGTCGGCAAATTCTACACCGCCGTCAATCACAGCCAGTCCGTCCGCAACAAGCTCACCGCCTGGGAGGTCCGCGAGCAGCTCTATCAGCTGAAGGTCTACGTCGAGGAGCCCACAGGCTGGGAGGTGCGCGGAATCCTTCCCGGCACCGGCCCCTTCATCTGCAAGGACCGCATCCTGCCCCTGGACGTCAGCCACGTGCAGGGCAACAAACTCCGCATTCGCATCCACCCGCCGGCGGGCTTCTGGGCGCTGAACTCCTTTGCCGTCGATTACACGCCCGACCAGCGCGTCACCATGCAGAAGCTCAAGCCCGCGACCGCCCAGGATCAGCAGGGCAACAATGTCCTCCCCGACCTCGCAAACGTCGATGGCCGCTACCTCGCGATGCCCAACATCGGCGACACCACCGACATCACCTTCCTCGCGCCGCCCCGCAAGGACGGCTCCGAGCGCGCCGTCTTCCTCCACAGCCGCGGCTATTACAAGCTCCACATCGCAGGAACCGGCGATCCCGACAAGAAAACCCTAGAAGCCTTCGAGAAAGTCCCCGGAAGTGCAGCTCATTTCGCCGCCGCCCAGTACGCCTACTGGCAGACCACCGAGCACCAGCAACAGCTTGCCGCATCGTTTGCCGGCCGATAACTTGCTGCAGGCCTGCGTACCAACCAGAACGTCAATCGTGCTACTCCGCGGGGGCAAGCGATGGGTGCGAGACGAGTAGCGATCACCGGTCTGGGCGCGATCTGCGCTCTGGGCAACAGCATTCCTGAACTATGGAAGTCGGTCTGCGAAGGCCGGTCCGGCATCGGCCCGATTCATTCGGTGGACCTCACCGCCCTCCGCTTTCGCAACGGCGCGCAAGTCTCCGGCTACGACCCCGCGCAACACTTCGCCGGCAATCGCCCCCGCTTCATGGATCCCTTCGCTCAGTTCGCCGTCGTCGCAGCGCGCGAGGCCATCGCCGATGCCGGCATCGCCTTCACCCCCGACCTGCTCGAAAATACGGCTATCGTCACCGGCTCCGGCCTCGGCGGCCAATCCACCCTCGGCGCCGGGCTCGCCCTGCTTTATCAGGGCAAGCCGCTGCTCTTCGACGGCCCGCTCGTCATCCCACGCTCCATGGCCAACGCAGGAGCCAGCCATATCTCCATGGAGTTCGGCATCACGGGCCCCGCATACACCGTCTCCACCGCCTGCTGTTCCGCCAATCACGCCATTGGCAACGCCTTCCGCATGGTCCGCGACGGCGACGCGGAACTGGCGATCGCCGGTGGCAGCGACTCCCCCTTTGGCTTCGGCCTGCTCAAGGCGTTCGAGGCGATGCGCGTCGTCTCGCCCGACACCTGCCGCCCCTTCTCCCGCGACCGGCACGGCTTCATCCTTGGAGAAGGCGGCGCGATGCTCATACTCGAACCGCTCGACGCAGCGATAGCGCGGGGCGCCACCATTCATGCCGAGCTCGTCGGCTTCGGCATGTCGTCGGACGCTCTCCACCTGACCCAGCTCAACAGCGCCGGTCCCGTCCGCGCCATGCGCGCCGCCCTCCGTGACGCTGCCCTCGCCCCCGAGCAGATCGGCTACATCAACGCGCACGGCTCCGGCACACCCATCAACGACACAGTCGAGACGCACGCCATCCGCGAACTCTTCGGCCCCCACGCCGACCGGCTCGCCGTCAGCTCCACCAAGTCCCTCCACGGCCACGCCCTCGGTGCCACCGGCGCGCTGGAGGCGATTTGCACCATCCTGGCGCTCGAGCGTGGCATCCTCCCGCCCACCGCCAACTTCCTCGGCCCCGATCCCGAGTGCGACCTCGACATCGTCCCCAACCACTCCCGCCCCGCACAAGTCGAATGCGCCCTCTCCAACTCCTTCGCCTTCGGCGGCCTCAACGCCGTCCTCGCCTTCCAGCGCGCCCCCAACTAACCCGCAATTATGTTTTCCGATTCGCGGGCGCTTCAGAGGGTGATGAAAAGAGTCTTTTGGGATAATCGTGAGGTTTCAACCCCACGATTACGCGCTTCAACTCAGTAGGGGTTTTAACCCCGGTCTTCGTGTCACGGGCTACACCCCAACCGTTTGCCCTGTCATCCCCGCCGCGCCAGCACCGCCTGAATGCCATGCCGGGGCCGCAGCGTGATCGTCGGCATTGGCTCCGCCACAAATCCCGGCGCCAGCCGCACCTGGTACTGCTGAGCAACCGTCGCCAGAATCAACACCGCCTCCATCATCGCGAACGCCGCGCCGATGCAGGTCCGCGGTCCACCGCCAAACGGAAAGTAGGCAAACCTCGGAAGCCCCTTGGCCTGCTCGTCCAGCCAGCGGTCCGGATCGAACCGCTCGGGCTCATCGTAGAAGCGAGGGTCGCGGTGCATCACCCACTGGCTCATGATGATCGCCGATCCTGCCGGCACGCGATAGCCGCCAATCTCGCAGTCCTTCACCGGGTTGCGCACCATCGCCCAGATCGGCGGATAAAGCCGAATCGCTTCCTTGATCACCCGTCCCGTATACGGCAGCCTAGCCACATCCGCCGGCCCCGGACTCCTGCCGTTCAGCACGGCGCGCAACTCCGCCCAGAGTTTCTGCTCCACTTCAGGATGCTGGGCCAGCAGATACCACGTCCACGACAACGTCACGGCGGTCGTCTCGTGCCCGGCGAGCAGCAGCGTCATCACCTCGTCGCGCACCTGCTGCTCTGCCATCGGCCGCCCGCTCTCGTCCCGCACCTGCAGCAGCGCCGAGAGCAGGCCCTTGGAACCTCCGCCGTCCGCCCGCTGCTTGCGAATCAGGCCGTAGACAATCTCATCCAGCTTCCGCGCCGATCGCATGTACGCGAGATTGCCCGGAGTCGGCACCAGCCGAAGCAGTGGAGGCAGCAGCATGCGCCCACCCGAACTCAGTTCCAGCAGCGTGTTGACCGCCGCCGCAAACCGGTCGCGTTCCGTGGCGATCTCAACCTCGAACAACTCTTCGGTCACAATCTCCAGCGTGACCCGCATCATCTCGACATAGATGTCGCGCGCATCGCCATCTCGCCAGCCCGCGATCATGCGCTCGGCGTGCGCCACCATCGCCTCGCCGTAAGCCGCAATCCGGTCGTGATGAAACGCCGGCTGGATCAGCCGCCGCTGCTTCCGCCAGGACTCCCCCTCGCTGGTCAGCAGGCCCTTGCCAAAGACCCGGCGGTTATTCCGCAGCGCCTCTCCCTTGACGAAGTTCTGCGGGGAACCCACAAGAACCTGTTTCACCAGGTCCGGATGATTCAGGAAGTAGACCTTCCGGTACAGGACCCGGTAATAGAAGATGTCCCCATAGCGCCCGGCCCACCCGCGAAACACCCCCAGCGGGTCCTTGCTGCCCATCGGAAAATTCCCGACAATGCCTCGATTTTCCGGACCCGGCGGAAGGTGAGCCACCATCCCGCTAGCTTACGGCATCGCTTTCTGTTCCAACGGAGTGCCGCTTTTCCGGGGGAAATCGGCATGTCAAGCCCCCGACCCGTCGAAATTGACCTCAACCTGCTGTAAAAAGGCAACTTATCCGAAACATTTTGAGTGCCGATGAGTTATGCGCCAATTGGTACCATTTAAATAGGGGCAAATTTAAGAGTGGGCAAACTAATCCATGATTCTCAGCGCCACGCGTTATGTCGTCTGAGCCATGCCATAGCCCTGTATGTGATAGATCTGATCCGAATCAAATCGTATATCAGGTCCGAATCTATCTACTTTAGATCCCGTATTTTAGAATCAAAAGCCGGGGGGGAGGGGGGCCCCGGTACAGCCCACTCCACTGGCTCCACCCGGCGCACCAGCAGCCCCCACAGAAATGCCCCGGCCAGTGCCACCACGCCGGTCAGCACGAACGCCAGGCGCGCGCTACCGTGAAACTTGACGATCAGCCCCGTCACCCATGGCGCAACGATCCCGGCGAGGTTGGCGACGCCGTTCTGCAGGCTGCTCCATCGCCCCGCCATCGCCGGCCCGGCCAGCGTCTGAGTAATCGCCCAGTGGTTCGAGGCGAACGCGCCGTATCCCACGCACGCCACCGCCAGGATCGCCAGCGACAGCGGCGGGTTGCGGTCGACAAACAGCAGCCCAATCAAACTCGACGCCACGCCGAGTCCGCCCACCACCGCCGCTCGCCGCACCCGCGTCGGCGAGGAGCCGGCGGCAATCAGCCGGTCGGAGATACCGCCCACCAGCAGCGTGGAGGCTGCGATCAGCAGAAACACCGCCGACGTCAGCCGCGACATCGACCCGATCGACATCTTCTCCTCGCCGACCAGGTAGTTGGGCAGCCACGCCAGCAGGAAGTAGAAGAAGTAGTTGCCGCAGAAATGTCCAAGAAACGATCCCCACGCCGCCTTCTTCCCCAGCAACTGGAGAATCGACGGCAGCGCCGCAACGTCCCGTGTCGAAGCTCCGCGCCCTCGCGGCATCAGCGCCAGCCAGGGCAGCAACCACAGCATGCCGCCGGCTCCCAGCACGACGAACAGCACGCGCCACCCGAAGTGCACCAGCAGCAGCCCGCCGACAAACGCGCCCATCGCCGGCCCCAGCTTGGTGCCCGCGTCGATCAGCGCGTTGGCCCGTCCGCGATGCTCTTGCGGCAGTTCCGCGAACACCCTCGAGTAGCACGGATAGGCCACCGATTCGCCCGCTCCCAGCAGCAGCCTGGCGAGGAACAACGTCGTAAATCCTGTGACGAGTCCAGTTGCAATCGTCGCGCCCGACCACAACACGTAGCCGCCCACCATCACCCAGCCCACCGGAAACCGGTCCGAAAGCCAGCCCGCGATGCCGGAAAGCTGCATCAGCGCGTAGGTCCAGAAGAACGCCGACAGCAGCGAGCCGACATTGACCGGCGACAGCGTGAACTGCCGCTGAATCAGCGGCACCGCCAACGACAGATTGCTGCGATCGACGTAATTGATGATGACCGAAAGCACCAGCAGGAGGACAATCGTCCACTCCCGCGCCGACATTCGCGTCTTCACTTCAAGGTCTGCCGTCATCGAGCCTCGGGTTACAGTTGCTGCTCGTCAGCGGTAAGACTTGTCGTCCGCCTTGCTCAGGTCGGCGTCATCCAGCACGCCGATGGTGACGACCGCGAACGTGAACACCTCGTTGCCCTCTTCCACGTGTCCCGCGATCACGCGATCCGGCGTCGCGATCGTCATGTGCGCGTGAATATGGCCGTCGATCACGTAGCCATTCATGCTCACCAGGTCGACGGGCTGCGTCGGGTTCTTCACAATCGTATCTTCGCTGGGCAGCGTGCGATTCGAGACGGTATGAATCTCGTACCCGCGCAGCGATCCCGCCGCGGACAGGATCACGCCGTTCTTGATGTGCTGCTCCTTTACGATCTTGTTCATCCCATCGAGCAGGTTCGCTTTGTACTTCAGGCGGATCACGACGATCCGGCTGAAGTGGCCAACCGTTGCATACGCGTCGGGAACCGCATCGCTGTTCGGCTTCGCGTCGTCCGCCGGATTCGGCGACGGATTCTTGATCGTGCGCCGCGTCTCCTGCGCGCACAGCGCACCACCGATCGCCAACACCGCAGCAAGGAGCTTCAACTTGCGCCTGCTTGTCATGGTCTTATTCCTTTCACCCGTGTCAAGATTCCCGGCCCTGCTCATCGTTTACGAAGCAGGAGTTTTGGTGACGACCTCACATCCGGCCAGTTTTTCCAGCACGCGGATCGAGCCGCCGATGTCATCGTCACCATAACCCTGGGCAATCGCCGCTCGATACAACTCGCGCGACAGGGCGGTCAGCGGTGCCGGAACGTTGTTCTCCGCCGCCGACTCCAACATCAGCCCCATATCCTTTTCGAGCCACTTCACGGAAAAGATCGGGTCGAACTTCCGCTCGAAGATGAGCGGAGCCTTCAGAGCCACCAGTCCCGACTTCGCCGCGCTGTTGTTGATGATGTCCAGCATCATCTGCGGATCGACGCCTGCCTTGGTGCTGAGCACGAAACCCTCGTTGAAGGCCTGCAGCAGGCTGCCGAGAATCAGGTTCTGCGAAAGCTTGGCCTGCAGTCCCATTCCAGACGCGCCGCAGTAGTAGAACTGTTTGCCCATCGCTTCGAGGTACGGCTTCACCCGCTCGAACACATGCTTGTCGCCACCGACCATGAAGGTCAGCGTCGCACTCTCGGCGCCGCCCTTCGAGCCGGAACACGGTGCATCCAGAAATTCGATGTCCTGTTTCGCCAGTTCTGCCGCAACCTTCCGGCTCTCCGACGGCGATATCGTGCTGCAATCCACGATGGTGAGCGCACCGGATTTGCCGGACGCGAGGCCGTCTTTACCGAGGATCACCTCGCGCGACATGGCGGTATTGCCGACGCAGAGGAAAACGCACTCGCTACGTTTGGCAACCTCGGCCGGCGTGGCGCAGGCAACGCCGCCTTCTTTTGCGAGGGCCTCAGCCTTGCCCTTGGAGTGCGTCCACAACGCAACTTCGTGCCCAGCGCGCATCAAGGCGCGCGCCATTGGCGCACCCATAATTCCCAGTCCGAGAAAGCCCAGTTTCGCCATAAAATCCTCCATCAAACGTCTTGTCGTACACATTTCAATTATCGGATGTCGCTCTTGGCGACGCGTCCAATGCCCACCGACCACGCGAGCCAAGGTTAGGAGTTCTGCCGCGCAGCGTCAAGGTTGCGCGCAGCATCGGCGCTGGGGCTAGCGTTCCTCGATCGGTGTCGCCGCGTTCGTCAGTGTGTTGCCTGAGAGTGTGATCGAGTTCAGTTCCCCCGCGCCGGTAGACAGAAAGACGCCTGTTCCAGGAAACGCGCGGCTGTTGCGCAGGATCGCGCCTGGACTCTTCGTGATCCGCACCACCGGCGAGCCGGCAACAGGCCTGCGGGTGGAGATATCGTCCAGAAGGAGATTGGAGGCGCTGTCAATCGAGACGGCCGCGCCGCTGTCCGCGTTGACCTGGACGTGGTGCAACTCCAACGCATCCGCATAGGTTGCCAGCAGGCCGGTCTTGCCAGAGCCAACGACGTCAATCAGACGCAATCCATCGATGCGCATCTCGGGCAAGCCTTCGATATCGATCACCTTGGAGGCGTGGTCGATGGTGACATTGCTGATGGCAATGTTGCGGAAGACGGGCGTACGTTTGGAGACCGGCTCCTGCACGGTTGCGCCCTCTCCGCCCATCTCGTAGTAGCTGGTGACAACAATGCCGGTGCCGACGTTTTCCATGGTCCAGTTATTGAAGCGCAGGTCCTCGACCACGCCTCCGCGGCCGCGACGGCTCTTGATGCGGATGCCGTTCTCCGTGTCGACCACGGTGATGTTGCTGGCGACGACGTTACGAATACTGCCGGAGGTTTCGCTGCCGATGGTGACTGCGCCGTGCGCGTGATGCACCGTGCAGTTGGTGATGGTCACGTCTTCGCTCGGGCGGTTCACGCGCAGGCCGTCGGCGTCTTTGCCGGCCTTGATCACGATGCCGTCGTCGCCGGTGTCGATGTAATCGTCGGAGATGCGGACGAAGCGGCTGGAATCGACCACGATGCCGTTGACGTGCGGACCTGGAAACGCCTCGATCGTCACGTTGCGGACGGTCGCGTTCTCCGAGTAGAGCAGATGTACCACGAACATCGGAGCGCCGACGATGCGGATGTTCTCAACCAGGATGTTCCTGGAGTTGGCGAAGTAGACAAACGACGGGCGGAGTTCTGGGGCGGCCGCCTGGTAGTCGGCATCGGTGACTGCCTGGCCGGCTTCGAGCGCCTTCAGCAGGTGGTCCCAGTGCGGGCCATTGGCATTCTCCAATTTGTCCGGAATCACCGGCGGCGGGCCGTACGCCTTCGCCCAATCGTCATAGAGACCGGTGGTCAGCACGCCGCGGCCGGTAACGGTTACATTCTCTACGTTGCGGCCGCCGATCAATGCCATCGGGGCCAGCGCCTCGACGCCGAGGTAGCGCGTCCTCTCAAACGGAATCGGTGCAACCGGAAATGCAACCCTCGCACCCTCGCCCACATCGAGCGTCATGTTGCTGAACAGTTCGATCGGGCCGCTGGTGTACTTGCCGGCGGGAACGAAGATGGTGCCGCCGCCTGCGTCCTTCGCCGCCTGGATTGCCCGCCGGAACGCCTCGGTCGCGAGCGCCGACGCATCGTTCTTCGCGCCGTAGTCGACGATGTTGAAAACTCGCCGGCCTGAATCGGAGGCCTGGCCCTGCATTGGCCCTGGGGAGAACTGCAGGAGGCCCAAAATCGCGAGGCCCTTGAACACGATCCTGCAGAGTACTGTGGCAGGAGATTGCGCAGCCGGCATTACTTCGGCTCGACGGCGATGACCCACAGATCGGTCTTGCCCAGGTTGTGCCCTACGTGGGTCGCGGCCAGACGCCAGACCACTTCGCCAGTCTTCAAGGTCGAGGGCTGATGCGTGCCGTCGGGCAGGATGTGTTCCAGCTCCGCGCCGGACAGACTCACAACGACCCGGTCGTGGTGGGTGTGCTGTGGCTCGAACGTGCCCGCGGGAATCTTAATGTCGTAGGCGCGCGCATAGCGATTCTCCAGCAGCATGACGTAGTTCGGGGAAAGTCCAGTCATATTCCAGGTTTCCGGTTTGCCCGCGGTGAGAAATTCGATGCGAGTGAAGTGCAGCGGCGCGGTGCCCGCATTGCGGATCATTCCCCGGCAAGCTGATTGATAAACTGTTTGGCCTGCCTTGACCGCGTCCAGATGTTGCTTGCCCTGATCCGGGGCGATCTCTGCCGTTCCGTCGGCCATGTAGACGACCATGCTTGGCAGCTTCTCCGGAAGTGGTTCCGTTTCACCCGGTCCGAGTGTGTCCTCAGTGACGACCACCTGGGGATTCCGGATCTTTGCGACGCTGGATGCGGCGAAGGCGGCCGGCAGGGAGGCGAGCAAAAGTGCAACGGCAACGGCCGAACTGCGGTGACGCATGGCGACTCCTCGAGGTGCGCAACCATGTTACCCGAGCAGCGCGAGGAACTGCTTCAGCCACGCGACGTGCGCGGTCCACGCAGGACCGGTGACGTAGTTGCGGTCGGTCACGGCCCCCTCGAATGGGAGTTCGACAAACGTGCCGCCAGCCAGCGTCACCTCCGGAGCGCACGCCGGATAGGCGCTGATCCTGCGGCCCTTGACGACTCCGGCAGCGGCGAGAATCTGGGCGGCATGGCAGATGGCGGCGATGGGCTTGCCGGCTGCGTCGAAGTGCCGGACGATGGCCAGGACTTCGTCGTTCAGGCGCAGGTACTCGGGCGCGCGGCCGCCGGGGATCACGAGCGCGTCGTAGTCCGCTGTCTTCACCTCGGCGAAGGTCGCATTCAGGGTGAAGTTGTGACCGCGCTTTTCGGTGTAGGTCTGGTCGCCCTCAAAATCGTGGATTGCGGTGCGGACCTGCTGGCCGGCCTTCTTGTTCGGGCAGACGGCGTCCACCTGGTGGCCGGCGATCTGCAGCGCCTGGAAGGGAACCATGGTCTCGTAGTCTTCCGCGAAATCTCCGACGAGCATCAGAATTTTTTTTGCCATTACGAAAACTCCTGGAAAAGTCTCTCAAGGCGATGGTGCGACCATGGCTGGGTCGGCGTCAAATTCGCGCCGGCGCGCCGCCGCGAAAATGTCGGCACAATCGTTCAACTAACTTACGCGGGTGTGGGCTAGCGTGCGGCGGGGGCCACAGCGGGCAGGCGCGCGGCGCTGACGGCTGCGGCAAGTTCGCGCAGCGTGTCGACCGTTTCCGGCCAGCCGATGCAGGCGTCGGTGAGGCTCTGGCCATAGACGAGCGGCTTGCCCTTGATCAGCTTCTGCGCACTGGCGACAAGGTTGCTCTCGATCATGACGCCGATGATGCGTTGGTCGCCTGCGGTGATTTGCCCGGCGATGTCGCGCGCCACCAGCGGCTGTCGCGTATAGTCCTTGCTGCTGTTCGCGTGCGAGCAATCGATCATGACGCGCGCGGGCAGGCCCGCTTTCTCGAGCTGCTGGCTGGCTGCCTCGACGGACGCGGCGTCGAAGTTCGTGAGCTTGCGGCCGCCGCGCAGGATGACGTGGCAGTCGGGATTTCCGGTAGTTGCGAAGATCGCGGTCTGTCCGCTCTTGGTGCCGCCCAGAAATGTGTGCTGGTGGCTGGCGGAAAGGATTGCGTCGATGGCGATTTGCACGTCGCCGGAGGTGCCGTTCTTGAAGCCGACGGGGCAGGACAGGCCGCTGACGAGCTGGCGATGCACCTGGCTCTCGGTGGTGCGTGCGCCGATGGCGCCCCAGGTGACGAGATCGACGAAGTACTGCGGCGAGATGATGTCGAGGAATTCGGTGCCGGCGGGGACGCCCATCTCGGCGAGATCGAGCAGCAGGTGGCGCGCGATGCGGAGGCCGTCGTTGATCTTGTAGGTCTGGTCCAGATGCGGGTCGTTGATCAGGCCCTTCCATCCGATGGTGGTGCGCGGCTTTTCGAAGTAAACGCGCATGACGATGCAGAGGCTGTCGGACAGCTCGTCGATCACGGGCTTCAAGCGGGCGGCGTATTCGCGCGCGGCCTTGGGGTCGTGGATGGAACAGGGGCCGACGACGACCAGCAGGCGCGGGTCGTGGCCGGCGAGGATTTCGCTGACCTGGTTGCGCGCCATGAAGACGGTCAGCGAGGCCTTGTCGGAGATGGGGAGTTCCTCGTCGAGGAACACGGGCGGGAGGACGACCTTCGTCCACCGGATGCGGAGATCATCTGTGCGGTGTAAGGAGTGCATGAGGTTAGGCAGGAAATGGCGCGAGCGACCACGAGGGTCCGCATCGGGAGTCCTATGGATTGAGTGTATCAGGCACCGCCAGGAATCTGCTGTATTTGTAGACTGGACGTATAGTTTAGTAAGATGGGCGCAGAAGAACTGGGATCAGTTATGTGCCGTCTCCAGCGTTCACGGCGGTAGCGGGCATCCCTGGAGTCAAAGAGATCGCAAGAACTCATTCAACCAAGCGGGTCGAGGAGCCCAGGGCTCGCGGGCGACATCGTAGCCTGCAAGCGGAGGCGGCGATCCTGAAGGCCACGCTCTACTTATTGGAGCGTCAGCCGCTGCGCAAGGTGACTGCCGACGCGATTGCGCAACGCGCGGGCGTCAGCAAGGCCACCATCTACAAATGGTGGCCGAACAAGAGCCTGGTGGCGTTGGATGCCTACCTTGCAGGGATGTCCGAGCAGGTCCCGGTTCCGGATACCGGCTCTGCCGAGCGGGATTTTACGCAGCAACTGAAGTCTGTGATGGCGTTCTATACAAGTCCACTGGGCCGCCTTTTCCCGCAGTTTATTGCGGAGGGACAAAGTGACCCGGGATTCCTCGCGCTGTTTCGCGAACGATTCCTTTACGCTCGGCGCGATACTGCGCGCGTGATGTGGCGGCGCGGCGTGGATCGCGGTGAGATCCGCGAGGAGATCGATAGTGAGATTGTCCTCGACCTGATCTACGGACCGATGGTCTTTCGCCTGTTGGCCGGACACGGCTCGCTCAGCGACCGCGAGTCAGAGGCAATAGTTGCGGCAGCGTTCGGTGGTCTGAGACGATCTAAGGGCAACCGTCGCCCAAGAATGAAACCGGGTGTTCCAGTTGCAGGCCCGCGTACTTAGCTGCGATGAATCTTAGAGGAAAGTGGTTACGTCTAATACTGAACGAATCGTTTAGCAACTTCCTCCCTGACAGGAATCGTGCACGACCTCTACAGCAACCAGCGAAAGTTCAGTTTGATCCGGGCTGGCAGGTTTCCGGGCCGAAGGAGTTTTGATGTGGATCGTCCGTCTCGCACTCAGGAGACCGTACACATTCGTGGTGATGTCGCTGCTCCTGTTCATTCTTGGGCCGGTGGTGATCCTGCGCACGCCAGTCGATATTTTCCCGAATATCGATATTCCAGTGGTGTCGATCGTATGGAACTATGCGGGACTTTCGCCGCAACAACTGAGTGATCGGATCGTGGTGCAGTTCGAGCGCGGACTGACGACTACAGTGAACGACATCGAGCATACGGAATCGCAGACGCTGAACGGCGTGTCTGTGGTTAAGGTGTTCTTCCGGCCGAACGTCAATATCTCGCAGGCTGTCGCACAGATCACTGCGATCGCCCAGACCGGACTGCGGCAGTATCCGCAGGGCACGAATCCTCCGTTGATCATTCAGTACAGCGCTTCCAGTGTCCCTGTGTTGCAACTGGGCCTGTCCGGCGCCGGATTATCGGAGCAGCAACTCAATGACTTTGGTACGAATTTTATTCGCGTCCAGTTGGCCACGGTACAGGGGGCTTCGATGCCATTCCCATACGGCGGCAAGCAGCGGCAGGTCCAGGTCGACATCGACACGCAGAAGTTGCAGGCCTACGGTCTTTCTGCCGGAGACGTGGTGAACGCCATGAGCGCGCAGAACATCATTCTGCCCGCAGGCGAAGTGAAGATGGGCCACGTCGACTATCAGATTGAGTCGAACAGTGCTCCGGAGACGGTTGCCGAACTGAACGACCTGCCGATCAAGACGGTGAATGGCACCACTGTGTACATTCACGACGTTGGCAACGCTCGCGACGGATTTCCTCCGCAAACCAATATCGTCCGGGTCGACGGACAACGCGCGGCATTGATGTCCATTCAGAAGACCGGCGGCGCTTCTACGCTGGATATTATCTCGGCGGTGCGAGCGCGGCTCCCTCTGATTGAGTCTCAGCTGCCGCCGGCGCTCCAGGTCAAGCCCATCTCCGACCAGTCGGTGTTTGTGCGATCCGCGATCAGCGGCGTCGTGCGCGAGGCGGTGATCGCTGCCTGCCTGACCGCGATGATGATCCTGATCTTCCTCGGCAGCTGGCGCTCCACGCTGATCATCGGAGTCTCGATTCCGCTCTCCGTGATCTGCTCGCTGCTGATGCTGGCGGCACTGGGCGAGACCATCAACATCATGACGCTCGGCGGTTTGGCGCTCGCGGTTGGTATTCTGGTCGACGATGCGACGGTCGAGATCGAGAATATCAATCGCAACCTCGAAGAAGGCAAAGAGGTGGAGCGCGCGATCCTGGACGGCGCCGCACAGATTGCTGTACCGGCGTTCGTCTCGACGATCTCGATCTGCATTGTGTTCGTGCCGATGTTTTTTCTCGGCGGCGTAGCGAAGTATCTCTTCGTGCCGCTGGCGGAGGCCGTTGTATTCGCGATGCTCGCTTCGTACTTCCTTTCGCGAACGATCGTGCCGACGATGGCGAAGTATCTGTTGCGGGGCCATGAGCATGATCGCGTGGAACAGGCTCGCTCTAGCCGCAATCCATTCACTCGCTTCCAGATCACCTTCGAGCACTACTTCGAGAAGCTGCGGAACTGGTACTTCGTTGCGCTGCATCTCTGTCTGGAGAATCGAGGCGTGTTTCTTCTGGGCATTGTCGCGTTCTGGATTGGGTCCATCGGGCTGCTCTATCCGTGGCTGGGGCAGGACTTCTTCCCATCGGTGGATGGAGGCCAGTTCAAACTGCATGTGCGGGCGCACACCGGGACCCGCATTGAAGACACCGCACGGCTTTGTGACCAGGTCGAGGATGTGATCCGCCAGGAGATTCCCAAGTCGGAGCTCGGTACGATCATCGACAACATCGGGTTGCCCTATTCGGGACTGAATCTTTCCTATTCGAACTCCGCTCCGGTGGGCACCGGCGATGCGGACGTCCTGGTGGCGCTGGCAGAGAAGCATCGGCCGACCGCCGAGTACACCCACGCGCTGCGCGACAGGCTCAACCGTGATTTTCCGGGCACGGAGTTTTACTATCTGCCGACGGACATGGTGAGCCAGATCCTTAACTTCGGTTTGCCTGCGCAGATTGATGTTCAGGTAGCTGGCCCACAGCAGGACGCGAATCGTGCGTTGGCCGAGCAGTTGATGCAGCAGATCAGCCATATTCCGGGGGCGACGGATCTGCGCGTCCAGCAGCCGTTTGACCTGCCCATGTTCACGGTCAAGGTCGATCGGACGCGTGCGCAGGAGGTTGGCTACAGTCAGAAGGACGTGGCGCAGGATCTGCTCACCAGCTTGAGCGGCAGCTTCCAGACCAGCCCGACCTTCTACCTCAATCCGCAGAACCATGTCAGCTATAACATTGCGGTGCAAACGCCGCAATACGACGTAAAGAGTTTGCAAGATCTGGAGAACCTGCCTATCGCGACCAGCGGTTCGGGACAATCGCCGCAGATTCTAGGAAATCTCGCGTCGGTGGTGCGAGGCACAGAACCGGGTACGGTGAGCCACTATAACGCGCAGCCGATCATCGACGTCTATGGATCAGTGGAAGGGACCGATTTGGCGAATGTGGCCAGCAAGATCGAGAAGATCACGCACGACGCCGAAGCTGAAGGAAAGCTTCCGCGCGGGAGCCAGATCTTTGTGCGCGGCCAGATTGAGACGATGCATACTTCGTTTCAGGGATTGTTGTTCGGGTTGCTGTTCTCCATTGTGTTGGTGTATGCACTCATCGTCGTGAACTTTCAAAGCTGGCTTGATCCGTTCATCATTATTGCCGCGCTGCCTGGCGCCCTGGCGGGGATTGTTTGGATGCTCTTCGTTACCGAGACTCACATCAGCGTTCCGGCGCTCACGGGCGCCATCATGTGCATGGGCGTTGCGACGGCGAACTCGATTCTGGTGGTCAGCTTCGCCAAGGAGCAGATGGAATTGGGCATGGACTCGACCGTGGCGGCGCTGAGCGCGGGCTTCACGCGCTTCCGCCCGGTTATCATGACCGCGTTGGCGATGATCATTGGCATGGTTCCCATGGCGCTGGGTCTGGGCGACGGCGGCGAACAGAACGCACCGCTGGGCCGTGCCGTTATCGGAGGCCTGTTGCTGGCGACCTTCGGCACGTTGACGTTTGTGCCGGCCTTCTTTTCCCTGATGCACCGCAACGATCCGGCCGTCGTCCAGGCCCCGGTCGACGATGAAGGTGAGGTCCGGGCATGAGCAACGTAAACCGAACCGGGAACCTCGAAGTAATGCGCAGACCGCGCACGGAGATGCAGCTATGAACGCCGCAGGATCGAACAACACGCCACAGAATACGGGTGGCCACGGGGCTGCTCCGGCCGGCGAGGCGCCGAAGGTTTCGCGCGGCTCACTGATCGCGGTGGCAGTGGTCGTGGCGATTATCACGGCGGCCGTGGCGGTCTTCGGCATTCTGCAACGGGTACACGCCAAGTCGAAGCTGACGGATTACACCAACGAAACTGCCGCTCCGCCCGTATCGCTGGCGGAACCGGTGTTTGAGAAGAATGCGAGCGAAATTGTGCTGCCTGGCAACATTCAGGCCTACACGTTGGCGCCCATCTACGCACGCACCACCGGCTATGTGAAGGCCTGGTACAAGGACATAGGCGCGCACGTGCACAAGGGCGATTTGCTTGCCATCATCGAGACGCCGGAACTCGATCAGCAGCTTGCCCAGGCCAAGGCCGACCTGGCCACGGCGCAGAGCAACGCTGGGCTGGCCAAGGTGACGGCGAATCGCTACCAGGGCCTGATCGGCCAGAACGCCGTTTCGCAGCAAGATACCGACAACGCGGTCCAGCAACTTGAGGCGCGCAATACGGAAGTGAACTCAGCGCAGGCAAATGTGCAACGGCTGGAAGAGTTGCAGTCCTTCGAGCGCATCGTCGCCCCTTTCGATGGCGTGGTGACGGCGCGCAATCTCGACGTGGGCCAACTTATCAGCGCGGCTGGAAGCACGACGACCCCGGGAGCAGGAACGATTTCCAGCAACAAGGAAGTTTATGATATCTCCGCAATCCAGACACTGCGGGTGTTCATCAACGTTCCGCAGGTATACGCGCCGGACGCAAAGTCTGGCGTGACCGCCACTCTTACCGTGCCGCAGTATCAAGGGAAGACCTTCCGCGGCAAGCTGGTGCGGACGTCCGATGCGATGGACCCAGCGACGCGGACGCTGCTGGCCGAGGTCGATGTGGACAACCGCTCCGGCGAGTTGCTGCCCGGCAGCTACACCGAGGTGCATCTGAATGTGGCGAATCCTGCGCCGGCGCTAATCGTACCGATCAGCGCGATCATCCTTGAGCCCGATGGACTGCACGTAGCCGTCGTCGATTCGTCGCAGCACGCCCACATCCTGCGCGTGATGCAGGGCCGCGACTCCGGCTCGACCATGGAGATTCTCGGCGGACTGCAGCCGGGGCAGAAAGTGATCACGAACCCTCCGGACTCGTTGACCGACGGCGAGCAGGTGCGCGTGGTAACGCCGGACAATTCGAAAGCGGAGAGCCACGAATGACGTCTCGCCGCCACTCTGGAGTACTCGCGACGCTGGCCACGCTGGCGATCAGCGGATGCATGGTCGGGCCGAATTACAAGGCTCCGACGATGCCTGCGCCGCCGGCGTACTCCGACAACGGCCACAACGGCGACTGGGCTTCCGCGAAGCCAGCCGACGCAGCCGATCGGGGCGACTGGTGGGCAATCTATCAGAGCGCCCAGTTGAACGACCTGGAGCAGCGCTGCGCCAAGGCGAACCAGGATATCGAAGCCGCACTACACGCCTACGAGCAGGCCCACGACCTGGTTCGTGAGAACCGTGCCGCACTCTACCCGACGGTCGCCCTCGGTGCCGGGGCCAACCGCAACCAGATCTCCGCGAACCGGCCGACGTCGTCCTTGCTCACCACCCACGACTACTGGGACTTCCTCATCCCGCTGAACATCTCCTGGGAGCCGGACCTGTGGGGCGGCGTTCGCCGCCAGATTCAGTCGAGCTCGGCCAACGCCCAGGCGTCCGCAGCGGTGCTCGCGAATACGCGGCTCAGCCTGCAGGGATTACTGGCGGTTACGTATATCCAGCTCCGCGGTCTCGATCTGCAGACACAGTTGCTGCGCACGACGCTCGACGACTACACCCAGACGCTGCAACTGACGCAGGTGCGTTTCAAAGGCGGCCTCGCCACCGACAGCGACGTCGCGCAGGCCGAGGCGCAACTGGAAGGCACCCGCGCGCAACTCATCGACATCGGCGTCCAGCGGGCGCAGTTCGAACACGCGATTGCCGTGCTGGTTGGCGAGCCAGCAACAGGGTTCCACATCGCCGAGCAGCCGCTGACCGGCGATCCGCCCTCCGTACCGACGGGAGTGCCCTCTGAGCTGCTCCAGCGGAGGCCGGATATCGCAGCAGCGGAGCGGCAGGTTGCCGCGGCAAACGCATTGATCGGCGTTGCCAAGGCCGCCTATTACCCTACCGTCAACCTCGGCATCGGAGCCGGCGTGGAGAGTGGCGCAATCAGCCGCCTCTTCAACTCCGGCAGCGCGGAGTGGAACGCCGGGCCTTCCGCGAGCGAACTGATCTACGACGCCGGCCGGCGCAAGGCGCAGGTGGACTTTGCAGTCGCGCAGCGCGAGCAGGCCACGGCAAACTATCGTGAGCAGGTGCTCTCCGCGTTTCGTGACGTCGAGGATCAGCTTGCCGTCTTGCGCGTCCTCGAGCAAGAGGCGGCGGTACAGCAACGTGCCGTGGACGCGGCGAAACGCAGCACCGAGCTCTCCTTGCTGCGCTACCGGCAAGGGCTGGCGGTCTACCTGGAAGTGCTGACCAACCAGACCATCGAGCTGACGGATGAACGAGTGGCTGCGTCCCTGGTCGCGCGGCGGATCGTGGCCAGTGCCCAACTCCAGATGGCGCTGGGTGGTGGGTGGAACTCGACCCAGCTTCCTCCAAATTAATCCCTGCGACTACCGGCTCAGGCGGTAACGCGGGCGAAGCAGTAGGGACCGTCGGGGATCAGCGCGATGCGTGCGTCCTGGGGCAGGCAATCGAGCAGTGCGCCAATCGCCGCTTCCAGGTCGGAGAAGTAACGCTTTCCGAGCGCACCCATATCCTCGGCATAGATGCCCGGGGTGTAAAAATACAGCGGGTTGGCCAGGCCGACCAGTGCGAGCTTTTCCAACTGCCACTGATCGGGCACGACCGGTGTATCGGCGATCTGCCGCAGATACTCCTCGTTACCCGGGAACTTGCGCAGCTTCTCCGAATACTCAGGCGATCCGGTACCTTCGGAGCACTCGCCCAGCAGGAGGATCTTGCCGCCGGGTTTCACGATGTGCTGCGCGGCGGTGATGCCTTTGGCCGTCTGGTAGAAGGTGAGGTCGAGCGGATATCCCGCTGAACTGGTGATCACTGCATCGGCATAGCCGGAGAGCGGCGCCAGCGAGGTGTTGCGGAGAAACTCGACGCCGGCAGCGTGGGCTTCGACCGGATTTCCTGCGAAGACGCCGGAGATCTCGCGTTGTTGCGTGAGCGTGACGTCGAGGATGAAGTCGTGGCGCGCCATGCGGGCAATCTCGAGCAGCTCGGCGTGCAGTGGGTTGTGTTCGATGGAGCCTTCGGTGGCCATGGGCTCGCGCATGAACTTCGGCGAGTGGATGACCTTGATCGTCTCCTGCGCCGCAACTCCCGGGGCGATCAGCTTGCGACCGCCGGAGAAGCCAAGCATCAGATGCTGTTCGATGAAGCCGAGCGTGATGTGCAGGTCAGCTTCGATAAAGCGCTTGTCGATGTAAACAGGCGTACCGCGCCGTGTCGAACCGAGAGGTTGATGGTCGGCGAAGGCCTTCGCGTCGTGGTTGACGACGCGGTAGCGTGCCGCGATGTCGGGGCCGAGGATAGTCTGGATCTCGGCGTCGGTGGCGCCGCGATGCAGGCCCGTGGCAATGAGGATGGTGACGCCTTCCACTGGAATTCCCGCAACGTGGAGGCGCTCCAGCAGCGGCGGCAACGTGACGGAATTCGGAGCGGGCCGGGTGATGTCGCAGACGGAGATGGCGGCGGTTCGTTTCCCCGCCGCGAGCTGGGCCAAAGGTACGCTGCCGATCGGGTGATCCAGCGCTGTTGCGAGCGTAGTCTGCACGTCAGCAAGAGGCGGTGCAGAGCGACCCTCGACGACCTCGTAGTTCCGTCCCTTGGGCAGGGACACCGTCAGACCCGTCTTGCCAAAGGCGAACGAAACTTCCACTTTAGGTCCCACTTTCACGAGGGTTGAACTCAGCCTCGCAAAGGAATCGGCTGGCAAATTCTGCAACGGTGGATGCAGTCTGCCGCAACACATACTTTGCCTGCGATTCCATGCTAACAGGGAAGTTAACAGGGACCTCACGGCAAATTGTGGCCGGATTGTCCGCCTCAGATAAGCTCTGAAACGGCCGCGGGCGCTATTGACGTGCGCCCGCGGTCGCTCTTCTGATGGATGTCGTTAGAAGTTGAGCTTCAGGGACAGTTGCGCGATGCGAGGATCGTTGACAAACCCATTGTTCGACGTGGTTCCTGTGATGCGCCCAAAGCTGCTGCTGCTGAGCGAGGTTCCGGGATCGCCGAAGTTGGTGTGATTGAACACGTTGAAGTACTCTGCGCGAAACTGCAAATTCACCCTTTCCCTGATTTTGAAGAAGCGGTGGAGGGCGGCGTCCCAATCGGTATAGCCCGGGCCAGTGAACGCACCTTTGATCACGTTGCCGTAGGCAAGCGCCGGGTTGCTCGCGTACGCCGGATTGGTGGCGAACGCCGAAGGGATAAACCAGCCACGGCACGCGGTGCTAACTCCCGAACATGCCGAGGTTCCATAAGGCTGCGCTCCGCCATAGACAGCTCGATCGCGGCCGAGCGACGTGCCCGAGTTGTTGGTGCCGGACGTGATGGTAAGTGCATCGCCGCTGCGGTGCTGGAGCAGTCCCGTCATCTGCCAGCCGTTCAGGATGACCTTCTCCACCATCGCCCCGGTCCTCAACTTGGGCATCTCCCAAACATAAGAGGCCACGATCACATTGCGATGATCGAAGTCGGATGCGCCGCGATCCAGGCGCTTGTAGTTCGGCTCATACAGCGGAAGAACATACGAATTGCCCGCGCCGGCACTGGTGACGCCGGTGTTGTAAGGCAGATCGTCTGTGGCGTGCGACCAGGTGTAGTTGACTGTCAGCGACACTCCATGCCGCACGCGCTGTTCCAGCGTGGCCTGCAGGGAATGATAGTGAGTATTGCCATTCATTTCGGTTTGCGTGATCTGGTTCGTGGAGTAGGCGGCATTCTGGATTCCATAGACGCGCTTTCCCACGTTTGACGCGAGACCGCCTGCACCAGGATCGTTAGCGTTGTTGAAGGTCGGATTGATGTCGATGGACGTGAAGTTGTGGCTGCCGTGCGACCCAACGTATGCCAGCCGCGAGGCAAGTCCAGGAGCCAGTTGCTGCTCCAGGGCCAGGTTCCAAACATAGGTAGCCGGCACTGGGAAGTGGCCGGTTGGATCGAAAACAATCCAGGAATTCGGGTTGAACACCGTTGACGAGGGTGGTGGCTGTACTGCGGGGAACGGGTTGGTGATTGGGTGGTTCGATCCGCTATACGGACTTGCGAAGCTTCCGGTTGCGAACCCGGAATAGTATCCCGGCTGATAGGTCTGGCTGACTGACGTAACGAAGGGTTGAACGTTGCTGAAACCGTTGTTCCAGACGGCGTTCAGACGTGTATCAAAGAACATGCCACCGCCGCCGCGGAGGGAGGTTTTGCCATCGCCAAACACGTCATAAGCAAATCCGAGTCTCGGCATGAAGTCCTTGAAACTTGAGTTGATGCCATTGACCGGGACCCCGGCATCCCCCGAGAACAGGAGGCCCGGAGGCGCATTCGGATACAGGGTCGAGGTTCGGCCGGCCGCCAGCGCCGCCGGGCTGAAACTGCCAATGCGATGGAACTTCTCGGTCCATGGAAGGAAGGGTTCATAGCGAATGCCGTAATTGAAAGTCAGCCGCCGGTTCACCTTCCAACTGTCCTGGCCATAGAAGCCGTAAAACTTGTCGCGGTTATTCAGGAATTGACCCGAGCCCTGCACGAACGAGGAAAGGTACCCCAGAAGGAAGCTGGCGTTGACATCGCCTGTTGTGGATGCTGCGAAGGAGAAGGTGCCCGGTTGATTGGATTCATTGTTGATATCGCTCTTGGAAATCTCTCCGTGAAATCCAAAGGCCAGAGAATGATTTCCTTTTGTCCAGTGGATGTCGTCCGATAGTGTGTAGTTCGCGCGGCTGAAAAATGCTTTCGGATTATCTCCAACTGAGAAGCCGCCGCTGACGCTGATCGATTGAATCGACTTGAAGCCTGGCTGCCAGACGTTGACGCCAAGGTCACTCATGTTGATCGCACCCGAAGCGGGGCCTCGAACTGAATCATCGATTTGATAGCTGAGGATGAAGTTGTTGACCAGGTTCTCGGTAAATGTGTGCGACTCGGAGATGAGGGAGTTGTGGTACTGAATCTGCGATCCATCCGCGTAAGTTAGAAGATTCTTCAGGTCCAGCACGGGATCCTGGGAGAACTTGTCCAGGAAGTACCGCGCTGTAGCCCTGTCTTTGGGGCCGAGCGTGTAATCCACGCGCGCCGTGTATTCGCTGAAACTCTGATCCACGGGCTTCTTGAAGAGAACGATCCCCGAAGAAGTGGGAGCAGGTAGATACTTCAGCAGGTTCAAGGAGACTTGGCTGAACCGGGAGGGATTAATGAAGTTCCCGGCAAACTGGGAGCAGCCCATCGCAGAGCTTGCAGCGGTCGCGCCGGGGGGGCAAGTGGACGGATCGAACACATTGTTCGTGAACTGGCCCGCCAACTGCGTGGTGGTTGGGAGAATGGATTGTGTCGCTGCATTGGATGCGGTGCGGCTGATTGTCTTCTGATAACCGAAGAAAAAGAACAGCTTGTCATGCCGGATTGGGCCACCGATGGTGCCGCCGAACTGATTGCGCTTGAGGGGGTCGCGAATCTTCAGCAGTGGAGAGCTCGGGGTGGGCTGTGCGTATCCGAAGTAGTTGGCTGCATTCAGATCCGCATTGCGAACGTACTCGAACAAATCGCCGTGGAAATTATTCGTGCCCGACTTGGTGATGACGTTGACCACGCCGCCTGCATTCTGACCGTACTCGGCGTTGTAGTTGCTTGTCTGTACGCTGAATTCCTGAACGGAGTCGGGCATGGGGAAGGGCGCGTTGACGTTCGTATACTCATCAACGTTGTTGCCACCGTCGAGCATGTAGTTCGATTGGTTTGCGCGCGTGCCGTTCGCTGCAATTGTGACAACCTCGGGGAAGCTCTTCTGACTGCCTTGATCAGCACCCTGGTTGGGCGCGATCACAACGCCGGCGACCAGAGTGGTCAGGGCGGCTGCGTTGCGCCCGTTGAGAGGAAGTTCATTGACACGAGTGGTATCCACTACCTGGGAAAGAGTGCCGGTGCTGGTATCGATCTGTACCGCGGCAGTGGTTACAGTCACCGTCTGGGAGGTGTCCCCGGCCTTGAGGGTCGCGTTCACGGTGACGGCGCCATCAGCCTGCAGCAGGACGTTTTGCTGCAAGTATCCCGAAAAGCCCCCCGCGGTCACCGAGAGGTCGTACACAGAGGGCGCGAGAGATGGGAATATGTACTCGCCTACCCGATTGGTCTTGACCTCTGTCTTGGCTTGAGTGCCCGCCTGAATGGCGGTCACGACTGCGTCTGGAACGACAGCCCCGGTTGCATCTGTGACAGTACCGGAGATTTTGCCATAGCCCTGGGCAATCAGACTGCCGACAAAAAAGACGGAGAACAATGCGAGGGCTAGGCAGTGTCTCAAAATGCTGCGTGTGGAAGGAAGAAGCTCAGACATCCGGCTTTTGCTCAACATCAATTCGCACATGATAACTCCGTGAAAAATCGGTGTTTTTGCCGTGGGCAAGGTCGGCAATCTTCTTTATCTATTGGAAGGCGACCCGATCCTAGGAGGATAAGTTCGGAATGTCAACGAAATCTTTCCTATTCCGTTGAGCGCGACATTCACGAATCACAACTGGACCGTCGGTCCTGCTCGAATCGTCAAGGCGACTGCGCGAGGGCCACTTAGTGCCCGGAGCCTGCGGACAAAGAGGATGGGCGCACCTGACCTGATAAACCGCCATGCGGAATCAGCTGGCCCATGACGGAGCGTAGCAACCCGGAAATGTGAGGATTGGCGATATAGCGCTCTTCAAGAGCGGGTATCGAAACGGCCTGGCAGCTGGGTGAAGCCCGCGACATATCCTGCTTTATCGCGTTCGGACTTTATACAAGCTAAGCGAGGTTAAGCCACATCCCGGAGGGTCGCTTCACGTCCGATCAACTTCTGAAGGCTAATACCGTCAAGGGCGACTGGATCGAAGTATCGAGTGGAGATTTCTCTGCCCGGAGCGAGGAATGGCGGTGCACGCAGTCTCCAGCGAACCGCTCTCTCGCTGCATTCCCTGCTAACAGGGAACTTAACAGGGTAACCTTGAGGTTCTGGTTCTCATTTGCGCAGGGCTTCGCGCGGCATACTGCACAATTCACTGCGCTTTGAGAAGCATTGCGGACCAGCAAGCCTTGAAGTGAACAGCGAATTATCTAGAGACATCAGGGAATTTAGAATCCCTGTTACGGGGTCCGACAGCGAAAGTTTGCTAATTCTTCGCGATGCTTCGTTTGGCATGTGGCACATCTGCGGCGCATGATCGACAGGAACTCGAACCCGGACATATTTGGCATATGCAAGTCAGTGATGATAAGGTCCGGGACGAACTCCCGAAGGATTTGCAGACCAACGGCCCGCGTAATCGCGAGAGCGGCGCAATCCAGTACATCCCGCGTCCTGACGAGAAGAGCCTTGAGTGGGCAGCCTCTTTCGGTTGTGTCGAAATCCACTCCTTTTGCATCGGCATCCCTACACGGAATCTCCGACGATCGCCGCGTTCGATCTGGACCCGGGCGAAGGAATAGACGTTATTGACTGCTGCGGCCTGGCATTAGAGGTTCAGCGGTGGCTCGCGGACAATGGCCTCGAATGCTTCCCGAAGGTATCCGGCTCGTACGGCGTTCAGGTGTATGTCCCGCTCAATACCCCATCGTTATACGCCATCACGCAGCCACTTGCACGAGAAACGGCAGAGGAACTGGAAGGCCACCACCCGGACAAGGTAATCTCCCAAATGACTCGCGCCGAAAGGCAAGGTGCTGATAGATTGGTGTCAAAACGCGGAACATAAGACGACTGTGAGCGTGTATTCGGCGAGAGCCAAGCAAGAGCGTCCATACGTCTCGATGCCGCTTACCCGGAAGGAAGTCCGCAATGCGGTGAAAAAACGTAAGCGTAAATCACTGATCTTTCCGCCCTGACGCGGCGATTGCGCGTCTGAAGCAGTAGGGCGAGCTTTCCCCTCGCCGCCGGGGTTTGCCCTATTGCATTACTGCTTTGATCGGTTCCTCATTCGAGATGACCGTCTTCCCCGCCAGGGCGGAGATATCGTTCAGGTCAAAGTCCTTGTACAAATCGAGACAGAACATGTCCGCCGAAGTCTCATAGTGAATCGGCGCAGTGAGCAGGTATCCCAGGGACTGGATGCCTTCATGCACAGTCACTTCGGAATAGAGATCGGGCGCCATGGCCGACGCGGTGAGCGCGACCAGCAGCATCCGCATCCCGGTGACTTCCAGCCGGACCCGCTTGCTCCCCGCGTGCTGCTCCATCCAGCGTGTGAGAGCGAGCAATTGGGCGACTTCCACTCCAAGAGGCCGCTGCCCCTCCGCCGCAATCATCTCCGGATAGGCCCATGTATTCGGCAACTGCGGAGTCGCCGAATCGCCTGTGAACAGCAAGTCAAGGGCGAGGACCTGGTCGCCCCGATTAATGCGATCTGAAACGACATCCGCTGCGGCCGCTTTGCCTTTGTCGTGGAGCACGATCGAAATGGGTGAATCCGATGGACCCTCAATCGCTTTCAGCCAGACGCCTGTAGCGGGAAGGCCGGAGCTCAGTCCGAACTTGTAGCCCAGCGATTCGACGCCCTTGTCCTTGGTGGACGTGATCGCCCAGGCGTGGCTTACCTGAACCTCTTTGTAGCGGATGTCTTCAGCCAGCTTGCTTCTCTTCACGGCAGCCCATCGCGCCTTCTCAGCGCCTTCAGGGGGAATAGGAGCTCGCTTGATCTCCGAAGCAAGCTTCACCGCCAGAGAAAGAATCGTCAGTTGGCCTGGAGGTAAGCCGACCTCGAGCTCCTTGTAACTCTTGATCTGGTCGTCGACCCGGATTTCCTGCTCCCTTATCGGGAGGTTGAAAAAGCGGTCGAGAAACCGGTATGCCGCCAAGCGATTATCGAGCTGATAGTTATGCGTCGAAGGATCGGTGTTTTCATGAAATTGGAGATGGTCCGCCTGGCTATAGAGCCCATAGAAAGGCTTGATAGCGTCGTATAGATAAGGCCTCACGATCGCGGCCCTGAAGCAGCAATCGTCTTCGGCGTTGTTGATCAGCAGCGTCGGCCGCGGAGCGCGCATCGCGGTAAGGGTGGCATAGTCCTGATCCCTCAACATGTCGGTGGCTGCCTGCTCGTTATCTCCCGCGGCCCCCGGCAGCCGGGGAATCCATTCCGCGAGCGCGTCGTAACCCGCGACTGGAATTGAAACGTCGATTCTTTCGTCAAGACCGCCCAGCAACATGGTTTGCCAGCCGCCTCCTGACAGTCCGGTCACTCCCAGCCGGCTGCGGTCCACATTCGGAAGCCCGTATAGGTAGTCCAGGCCGCGTCGCATCTCGAGGTAAAAGAGGCCCTCGCCGTTGACGCCGACCAGGTCCAGGTCCCCGTTATAGAAGTGCTGGTCCTCTTTGGCTTGAAGCTCTCCCTGTCCGATCCACTCCAGGCTCAAGGCAATCATGCCTTGCAGGGCAAAATTAATGCACCGCTTTTGTTCATACTCAATGCTCTTGCCCTCCGGTCCTACATGGCCTTTCAGGTTCAACATCGCCGGGACCTTTCCGTGAAGGTTCTCCGGCTCATACAGGATGGCGGTTGACCAAAACCCGGGAACAACTTCGTAGCGGAGTTTACGCATGATGTAACCCCTCCCCGAAGGGACCACCCCCATGTCTTCAAACTTCGGCGGAGCGTCCACCCACTCCCGCGGCCAGCCGTGGTACACAACGTCCTCGAGCAGCCGGCTTCGCAGTCGATTTGCTTGCTCGGTCCATTCTTTGGCGCTGGTGGGTTTCGGCAATGGCGGGGCCAGGGCCATCAAGTAATTCTGGAGATGGTCCGATACCACGCTCGAGTCCTGCAGTTTCTGGGCGAGTATAGGACTAACTTGCCGGGGCGTGCTCTGGGCAAAAGTCGCGACGCCGGAGAAAAAAAGTGAAACCCCACACAGCCATATTCGGTTCATGATTTCTCCAATTTCCGAATGCGAAACCCGACGAGAGCACCGGAGCTGTCTCAGCACCCAGCCTTCCCGGCGTTCCTTGAAATGATATGCATCAGCCGCGTTAATCCCCCGCCACCTTCACGTGCGGTTGCGGGGCCTTCACCTTGCGACTTCCCAGCCCCATGGCAAGGCCTACCCCAAGCAGCGCCACGCCGGTCCCGAGTGTCAGCTTGTTAGCTGTGGTAAGGACCATTCCCAGGCCGAGAACAATCAGAGTGACCCCCATTACGCCGATCACCAGGCCGGCGATCAGCCCCGGACTTTCTACTCCCTCGCTGGCCGCGAGGGGCTTGCCCAGCTTTTCCATAAAGCGGCTGCTGCGTCCGGCGGCTTCCCCCTTGACCGGGAAAAAGCGGGCCGCGATCCACAGTACAAGCGCGCTGATCGTGGTCGATAAGAAGATGCTGGCTGCCTGAATCTTGTTCGCGTTCGCTGGACCGGAGATCTCTCGATCGAACAGGAAGAAGATGCCTACCGTCATGCCCGCTAGAAAACCTGCGATGGCTCCCCTGGCTGAAAGGCGTCCGCTCAGCAGCCCGGCGATCACCGGCATGACCGTGGGAGGAAGCAGGAAGCCGAAAGCCAGCACCATCGTGTCGAACATGCTCCAGTGAAAATGCAGGACCAGAACGGCAATCATCAGCGCAATCAGGCCGACAAAAGCCGTTAATGCGCGTCCCACCCCAACCAGTTCGCGCTGGGTAGCGGTCGGGCGAATGAGCCTCTGATAAACATCCACGGTAAGTACTGCCGCGGTTACGTTATAACTCGACGATATAACCGACATTGCTGCGGCGATCAGCGCGGCGATGATCAGGCCGAACATTCCCGGGGGCAGCAATTCCAGACTCACTCTCGCGTAGATGGTCTGTGGATCGAAGCCCTGCGGCGAAACGAAAGCGCGCGCGAATATTCCAGTTGAGATCCAGATTGGCGGGAGCAGAAAGAACAGGGCCGCCGCTGTCCATCCCATTGACCGCGATGCCCGGTCACTGCGCGCGGAATAAAATCGTTGGATCAGCGACCAGTTTCCTCCCGTCGCAAGCACCATCAGCAGTAAGAAGCTTGCCACGTATGCCCATGTGTAGGGCGCGCGGACGGGAAGGAAATATGCGTGAGGCAGCACTGTGTTCACCCGATGCCACCCTCCCGCCGCGTGAAGCGCCAGCGGTGCCAGCAGGATGATGCCGGTCGAAACCAGAATAAATTGAACAAAGTCTGTAATGACTACGGCCCACAAGCCTCCCAGCATCGTGTAAAGCAGCGTCACCAATCCGATCGCAATCGCGGTCCAGTCCGGCGAGACTTTCAGGGCTGCCGCGACAAAGATTCCAATGGCCGCAATCTTTAATGCGTCATCCAGGATCTTCAGCGGCAGCGTGCTCCATACAAAAAGTTGTCGCACGCCCGAGGAGAAGCGTGTTTCGAGGAACTCGGTCGGTGTCAGCAATCCTGCGCGCCGCCACCGGACCGCCAAAACCCAGGTGACAATCAAGGTGGCCGGGACGCTGACCCAATACAGCGTAAGCGAGACCAGCCCATACTCGTATCCCATGGCCGCGTAGACCACGATGGACCATGCGCTGACCGAGGCCATGACAAATGACACCCCGCCCAGCCACCAGGAAAGCTGCTTCCCCCCGGCAAAGTACATCTCCAGTGACTTTACTCGCTTGGAGTAAAGCAGGCCTACGAGAATCATCGTGGCGAAATATACTACCAGCACAGCGATATCGGCTTTTTGCACGAATAGCCCTCTCTCGTTCTGAGCAACCCCAGGTTTCGAACCACGCCTTTCCATCCGTTTCACGGTTTGGAGAAGGCAATCGCGGCCTCTGCGAGTTTCCACTCGATGGGCCGGCCAGCGACGAGGAGCGCTCCTTTTTTGATGTGAAGCTGCGAAATTGATCGAGACCCTGAGGGCGGTTTGTCCCTTCGGACACTATGTTGGAGAAATCTACCCTCAAACGTCTGCATATTTTTCAGTTTGAAAATCATGCAGCGGCACAACTATCGTTAGTCGTTTAACCGTTAACTATAATCACGGCAACTATAATCGGGAACCGCAGCGTTTGCAAGCTAAGACCGCTAAAACACGCTTCGAGGCCCCGAAGCAACTGCGGAGGACTGTGGTCCCGTACGGGATGGCGTCCCCCTGGCCGGGGCGGCCTTTTCGCCGCGTCATTTCCGGTAAATTTCTTCTCCTCCGAGAAACACCCGTTCGACGTCCAACTCGCGTGCGCCTCGCCGGAAGACAACCAGGTTCGCCAATTCTCCCTCGCGGAGGTGGCCCGTAATTCCATTGCTTGGCAACAGGCGTGCAGGATTTTTCGTCGCGGCGGCGACTGCGTCGGCCATCGAGCCCGCCCCGAATTCCATAAACACGTGCATGGCGCGATTGAGGCCAATCGAGGAACCGGCCATGCACCGGCGGTCGATGGAGACCACTTGACCGCTGCTCAATAGCTCGACCTCCGCGTTGGGAGAGCGGTAGACGCCCGGTGATAGCCCCGCTACAAAGGACGCATCCGTAACCAGAATGCACCGTTCGGTCCCTTTGACCCGGCCGATGATCTGCACCAGCTCCCGCGGAAGATGAAAAGTATCGCAAATGAGGCTGGCGCACAGACGGTCGTCTGCCATCTGCGCCCAGAAAGGCGACTGATGCCGGTCCATTTGTTGCGGAGATCCGTTTCCCAGGTGGGTGCTGAGTTTCGCGCCGCACTCGGCTGCGCGATGGATCTCCTCGTGAGTGGCGTCCGTGTGCCCAAGGGCGATCGTAATGCCACTCTCGGTGGCCTTTCGAATAAAGTCGAATGCGCCCGGCAGCTCCGGAGCAACCGTGATCATTCCTATGCGATTGCCTGCCGCTTCCTGCAGGACTAAAAGTTCATCCCAGCTGGGTGGGCGCATGAAGGTGATATCGTGAGCTCCCCTCGCCGGACCGGGCGACAGATAGGGTCCTTCGAGATGGTAGCAAGGCGCGGATCGCGCAAAGCGGGGGTCGATCTGCCGCGCTTTTTCGAGCGCTCGCAGGCTGCGCACCAAGGACTCGTGAGAGCCGGTGATCAGGGTTGGACAGAACGTCGTGACTCCCGTCTTCCATACCGAAGGAAGGATCTCCACAATTTCTTCAGGCTCCATATCGGGTCCAGAGAAATTCAGGCCCCTGAGACCGTTCATCTGAATGTCGATAAATCCGGGAGAGATGAATGGCGCCTCATGATCTTCAGCGTCGACTGCCCGGATGGAGCCGATCTGCTTTCCAGCAAGCTCAACCTCGGTGAGGCCGCTGCCGGGAACGTTGCCTGTGATTCTCATGATTGCCCCGACTCAATCTTCAAAGCGCCTCGGCCATCTTACACCCGCTGGTTGCGTAGACTGCTTCGCCGGCGGAGATCACACACTCGACTTCCAGCTCCTCCCGCGCGCACCTGAACATCACCAGATTCGCTGGCTGTCCCTCGGCGATTGTGGAGCAGATTCCAGGACGCTCCAGCACCTCCGCCGGATTAGTAGTCGCCGCCCGAATGGCGTCTGCAAGCGAGACCTCCGCATCCCGCGAGAAGTTCGTAACAGCCCGGTTCATGGTAAGGGCCGAGCCAGCCATCGATCTCCTGTCGAGGGTAACGACCTGGCCCGTACGCAGCAGTTCGATCTCCGTTCCTACGAGCGAGTATCGTCCAGGATCCAAATTAGCAACGTGCACGGCGTCGGTAAGCAGGATCGTCCGTTCAAGCCCTTTGACCCTGACGATGGCCTTCACCAGTTCTGGAGGCAGATGAAACCCATCGCAAATGATTGTGGCTTTCAAAGAGTCTAAGGAGAGCTGCGTCCATAGAGGAGCGCGATGCCGGTGGATATACTCCGGACACCCGTTTCCCAGATGGGTGTTCAACGTGGCACCTGCCTGCGCCGCAAGGTGAATTTGTTCAGAATTGGCCTCCGTATGGCCGATCGCCACAACGACACCTGCGGCGCGCGCTCGTCGAATAAAATCAATTGCCCCGGGTAACTCGGGAGCCAGCGTGATAATCGCGATGCGCCCTCCGGCCGCGCGTTGCAGGTCTTCAAATTCATTCCAATCCGGATATCGGATGAGTGCGGCGTTATGAGTGCCGCGGGCATTCTTGGCTGATAGATAGGGACCTTCCAGGTGATAGCACGGGGCGGCCCAGTCAAAACGCTCATCCTTCTTTCGCGCCTCTTCGAGAACTGCGAAATTTCGCAACAGTCCCCCGCGCGTGTTGGTGATCAACGTTGGGCAAAATGTCGTAACTCCCGTCTCCCAAACGGAGGGCAGAATGCTGATCGCCCTGTCGGCATCAAGGTCCGGATCTGAGAAATTAACTCCGGCAAAACCGTTGAGCTGAATGTCGATGAATCCGGGACTGATGAAGGGTTCGTCCGGTTTCGTCGCGCCTAAGGCGCGAACAGAAGTGAGCTTCCGACCGTCGATTACGACTTCCGCGTACCCCTGGCCCGGAATGTTCGCTTGTACTCTAAAGTTCATTTTCCTAACTACCCTTTCGGAATCGATAAAGCTCTGGGAGGAAAATCAGTTCCATTCCCTCAAGCAGCAACGTCCAACCGAGGAACCAGAAGGCCTTTCACCGCCTGGCGGCAGATCGGAGCGGTTTCCTGCTCCGTCCCTGATTGCTTTTCGCTCCTCGATAGAGCGAGCGTCTGATGCTTTGTCCTCAGCTTCTTATCGGTCCTAAACTATGCAAAAAAAGGCTTGACAGCACCCTTGCGGGAATTATCATAGCAAATGTTGTTAAAGATAAACAATAAACGTTAAAAGGGGACTACGAAAATGCCGATCTCGGCTCCCGTTTTTCTCCTGGTGACCGCCTGGGCTTTCATCCTACGGGCGCGTTCCGAAACAAGTCAGTCACTGAGGGGAATATGAATCGACGTGAATTATTGGTGCAGAGTCTTGCAAGCGCGGCGCTCGGGTTGGTGCCTTCCAAAATCCTCTCTCAGATTGCCGTGCAGCCGGTCGAACTGCATACCCGGTTGGAGCACTCCTACGCGGAGCAGTATCCGGACATGCTGGTATCAAACCTGACAGAAAGGCTGAATGCCCTGGCCGCAAAGTGGGACGAGGTGCGCGCCAAAATTCATTCTCCGCAGGATGCCGACGCGCGCGCGCAGTATGTTCGGAAAACCGCGCTTGAAATGATCGGCGGTCTTCCCGAGCGGACCCCACTCAATCCGGTCATTACTCGAGTGTTGGAGCGCGATGGATACCGCATCGAGAACGTCAGATATGAAAGCCGTCCTAATTTCTGGGTCACAGGGAACCTTTATGTTCCGACAACGGGCAAAGGTCCCTTTCCGGCAGTTCTTTCTCCCAGCGGTCACTATGAGGACGCAGGCAGGTCTCCGGCCTATCAACGCGCGCACTTAGATTTCGTAAAGAGCGGATTCGTTGTGCTTGCGCCCGATCCCATCGGTCAAGGGGAGAGACGTCTTTATTGGGACACAACCACTCAGACCTATCTTGGTTCCACGATCGACGAACACTCAATGTTCGCCCAGCTTATGTGGCTGCTTGGAGATAGCTTGATGCAGTACTTTGCCTGGGACGTCTCACGTGGGGTCGACTATCTCGTGGGCCGGCCGGAGGTCGATGGGTCGAAGATCGGATGCTCGGGGCATTCAGGAGGAGGCTTTCAGACTGTCTTGCTCATGCTGTATGACCAGCGAGTCAAATGCGCCGCCTGCATTGAGCCTGGCGCATACCAGTACTGGCCACTTCACATACCGCCCGGCGATCCCATCAATCCCGGCGACGGGGAAGAGAATTGGTTTCCCGCTGCCACTAAGGGCCTCGACTTTTGTGACTTCTACAAAAGCTTTGCGCCGCGGCCCTTGCTGCTTGCCGTGGAAACCTATACCAACGCGGGCTTCGAGACCGCGGTTGCGAGTATCCAGAAGCACTATGAGCTCTATGGAGCGAAGGACAAGTTTCAAACTGTCGAATCGACCGACGCTCATTACTGGACATTGAAGCTGCGCCTTGCCGCGACCGACTGGTTCTGCCACTGGTTTTACGACCATCCCGGGCCTGCTCAAGAACCCGATGTGGCGGTAGAGCCGGTCGAAGATCTTTTTTGCACGCCCACCGGCTCGCTCTCCGATGCCGGCCTGGGGGACTCGGTCCGTTCGATCATCCTTAGGCAACAGCAATCCCTGCCGCCCAAACATCAGCCTCCGAAGTCAAGAGCGGAGCTTGCGTCGTATCGCCAGGAGATGCAGGACTCCCTGCGCAAGCTACTGCGAATCACTCAGGTTGCGCAGTCGTTGGACGTATGCCGCTTAGCCACCACCCCGCGGACGGGATTCTCCATCGAGAAGGTGGAGTTTATGTCCGAGCCGGGGATTTACGTCCCTGCGTGGGTCTTCCTACCCGAACATCCGGTCAAGGAGGCCCGCCCCATTCTTTATATAGGTGACATAGACACAGAGACTGTCGGCTATCCCGAGTCCGGGTGGGGAGGAGAGCTCGCCCAGATGGGACATATGGTCATTGCCGTCGATGTTCGCGGCATGGGACAGACCCGGCCTCTTCACCACAGCTATTTCGACAACGGGACCTGGAGCAACCTTTTCGATGCCGAGACGGCCATGGCCTATATGGCATGGTCCATGGATAGTTCGCTGTTAGGGATGCGCGTCAGCGATGTCATGCGCAGCGTTGACTACGCACTCAGCCGTCCGGAGCTAGATCGCTCGCGCTTGGTGGTGATTGGCAGTGGTATGGGAGCGCTCTGGGGACTCTATGCCGCCGTGCTCGACCCTCGGATACCCTTCCTGATTGCCAACGGCGGTCTGCTTTCCTACAAGGTCCTCGTCCAATCGGACCGCTACAAAGTCGGCGCGAACATTATGGTCCCTGGAGTCTTGAAGCAACTCGATCTCCCTCAGGCCGCCGCGGCCTTGGCCGATCGCCGCTTAGTGCTCATCTCCCCCACCGGCCCTATGAAAACGCCCGTGCCCTTGGATGATGTCCGGCAGGCCTATCGTTTTGCCGGCAACGCTTATGAAAACCTGGGAGTAAAAGAGCAGTTCCAGATTGTGACGTATGACCCGGTCCTGGGCCCAGCCGCGCAATATCACGCGCTCCTGAATGAACCCATCCGAGGCTGATTGCAACTTTGCGGAAATGAGGTAAGAGTCGAATGTCCACGCGCAGATTGTTCTTCAAGCATATGGTTGCCGGGGCGGCTTCCTGGCAAGCGGTAGTCGACTCTCCCGTATCGTTTGGTGAGCCATCGCAGGCGGCCCCGGCGTCATCCGCATTCCCCCCGCCTGTCTTGGACAGGCCGGCGTGGCTCGATGAAGGCGTTGTTGCCTCGTCCTATATGGAGGCGCTTGCGTTCTATCTGCGGCGGGGTGATGGGCCGGATGATGTCCTGCAGCGCTGGAACGAAGATTTTAATGATGCGCAGATGAAGCGTTATCAGGAAATTGGCGTCAACGTCCTCGTCATGTCCCTTCATAAGGGGATGGGGTTGAAGACCGAGGTGGAATCGGTCGACGCGGCAAGAACAGTGACCCAGATGGCCCATCGCTATGGCATCAAGGTTGCGGGCTATGTCGGCTCTTCGATGTTCAACGAGACGTTCTATAGCGAAGAGCCCGACGCTCCCGGCTGGGCACAGATCGACGAGCGCGGAAGGCCGATATACTACGGCGACCAGACCTATCGGCATTTGGCCTGCCGGAACAACCCTGGCTATCAAGCTTTCATTCAGAAGGTGCTGCGGGTGGGGATACTGGACCTCAAGCTTGATTTCATCCATTTCGACCAACTCCAGTGGTGGGCGGAGCCGTGGTCCTGTCATTGCAAGTATTGCCAGGCCGGTTTCCGTAGCTATCTCAGGGGCAAATATACGGACGACAAATTGAAAGCGCGTCTGGGATTCACCTCACTTGAAGGCATAAGGGTCCCCGATTTTAACTTGGATGCTCCGCCTGTCCGTTCTCCTTTTGTGCTGGAAGATCCCCTAAGGCAGGAATGGGCGCTCTATCGCTGCAAGACGATTGCCGATTGGTGGAGAGACACGCACCGGTACATTCATAGCCTGAACCCTCAAGTGGCATTGGTGGGGAATCCCACCATGGCGCCCGAACACAACTGCGGCTTCGTGAGTGGAGTGGACCTGCAGCAGTTGGCGCTGCACTCTGACTTCATCTGGAGCGAAGAAAGGAACCAACCCCGGTGGACCGACGACGGCATTCTGATCTCGTTGATCCGTTCCTATAAATCGGTGCGCAGCATGGGCAAAGCTCTGTTCATCACTCAGGGCTTGGAGAAGAAGCCTGGCGAAGATATCGGTGTGCGTATGGATGGATCTCCAGCACTGCGCGTGGCCGAGGCCATGGCATATAACAATCTGAATCTCGGTCTGGCTTGCGGTAACTTCGAGTTTGGCAGTAACAGCTTTACCAAGCAGATAGGACAGTATGTTAATTTCTTCCGCTCTCACAACAAGGATCTGACCGGTACCACACCTGTCACCGACGTTGCCATCCTCCGCTCTTTTGCCTCGATTGAATTCAATCCGACAAAAAGCAATGTAAGCACGATCTTGTTTGAGCAGACCCTCATTCAAGAAAAGTTCCCCTTCGGCATCATCTTCGACACCCATCTCAATGACCTTTCGAAATACAAGGTTCTGGTCATGGCAAATCAAGATGCCCTGAGCGACGAACAAATCGATAAGGTCCGGCGTTTCGCGGATGCCGGCGGAGGCCTGGTGGTGACAGAAGAGACCTCCTTGCGGACAGAGTGGCGGAAGAGACGTAAAAAATTAGGGCTGAGTGATGTGATTGGCTTCGACCTTCCGCCGAATCAGGAGGCGGAGATGAGTCCCAAGAAGAGGCAGTTTGGCAAAGGAAGAGTTGTTTATATTCCGCGCATCGAACCGTCTGTGGCCCCTCCCCCTCCGGCAATGACTTACTATTTCAGTAACCAATACTGGAAACTTCCTAAGAACTATGAGGGCCTTGCCGAAGCGGTACGCTGGGCGGCCCGAGATGATCTCTCCGTGCAAGTGACCGCGCCCCTGTCGGTGACCATGGAGCTTGCGCAGCAAAAGAGCACTAACACCTGGCTCCTGCACCTTTTGAACTTTAGGGTGGAGAAGCCTGTAGTCAATATTCCGGTGCAATTCCGCATGCCTGCCGGCGTGAAGTTGAATCAGGTTGTGCTGGAGAGCCCGGACGATGGAGTTCGGCGGATCTTGCCGGCACAGGTCCACGATGGAACGCTTTCGTTCACCGTTCCAAAAGTGGAAGTGTATGGCTTAGTGCTTCTGCGAATGCAATCCAGTTAGGCGGTGCGGGACTGCGGACCCGGGCGGAAGCTGGAAACTGCCGCGAGGCTGCCAGTGGACTTGCGCGGCCGTCCTGCACCAACCTCTTTGTTCGCTGCCGGCGGAGGCTAACCCGCGGCTTTGCCTAACCATTCGTTCAGTTCGCTGGCTGCTTCTCGGTCGAGATAGAGAGTCACATCGGGGTGGTTTCGCAGGATGGTAGCCGGGCAATCAGTCGAAACAGGGTCTTCCAGTGTGCGCTTCATAATCGCAGCCTTGCGCTTTCCTGGAACCGAAACCACCAGTCTTGGCACTCGAAGCAACCTCGGGATCGTCAAGGTGAGCGCTTCCTTCGGCACCGATTCCGGATCGGAAAACCATCCTTCCGCGACCTGCTGCTCCCGGCATGCGGCGTCCAGATGAACGACTTTCACGTCCTCCGGATCGTTGAAGTCGGCCTCACCGGGATCGTTGAATGCCAGGTGCCCGTTTTCTCCGATCCCCAGTAAGCACAGCTGCGGGTCGTACTCGCGTAGCTTCTCAGCGTATTGCTGGCACTCCAGGTCAGGATCTGATGTACTGCCATCGATTTCATAGAACCTGCCTATCTGCACCCGCTCCGTCAGCTGCTCTCGCATATAACGTCGAAATGAGGCCGGATGGTCTGGGGAAATCCCATGATACTCGTCCAGATGAAAGCCATTGACGCGGCCCCACGGGACATTAGAAAGAGTTACTAGCTCTCGGAGGGTTTCAAGTTGGGACGCACCAGTGGCAAAAATCACCCCAAAGTTCGCATGCTCCGTGGCCAGCCGTTGCATGGTGTTGGCGGCAGCGCTAGCCGCAGCCTTCCCGGCGGCCCTGCGGTCCGTATAGACCTTCACTTTCAGCTTTCCGACCTTAAACCCACCCACTTCATCATTGTCTGTGCTCATACTCCCCCTGTAAAAAATGACACTGGTCTGCAACCGTAAAATCGCGCGCCCTTGCATGCCGATCGACAGGCCGGTTGGTCTCCCAGTCGCCGGTCTGTCTGCGCAAAAGCGATGGCATGCGCAGGTTACAACGAAATTTCCCACAAATACGACGACCTGTACGGGTTGTCGTTTTCGCACGCATATATGACCCCGTCCTGGGTCACCGCAATATCATGGACCTGCCAGCAGCGGTCTTCTCCGGAAGTCACGGGGCCCAACAATTGGTACTTGTAAGTCTTCGGATTGAATCGAATCACCTCGCACTGCCCATCCTTGCCCGTTACCCCATAGGCACAGCCGTCAGGCCCCAGCTTCATGGAAGAGAGCCGGCTCGGCCTATCTTCGATTGGAGTTCCGAGATAGGTCGCCTTGCCAGTCCCGGTGTTTATCCGGTACAGGGAGCCGTTTCCGCCGGTGGCCAGTAGCTCCCCGGTTTGAAAGTTGAACAAACCGTCTATCTTGACGTATTCCGATTCATTTCCGGGCATGGGCAGGCCCGTCTTGAAATACACAAACTTGCCCGCCTTTGGGTCGTACTTGCACAATCGCTTGCTGTCAGGCCCGGGATTGTTCTGCCACGCACGGGTGATGCTCCAGGGAGACCAGGCGCAGCCTTCATCGTCCAGCTCTATATTTTGTCCCTGCGTGAACTCGAACGCCGAGCTGATCGGCCCGAGATCGCGAGACGAGCCTGTACCCAAATCGTAGGAAAACATCCGCTCCGGCGTAAATGTCGTCCCGTAGATCACATCCCGCTCTTCGTCGAGACAAATCATCTGGATGTACTGATGGGGCATCGGAATCGCAAGCCGCTCAAGCTTGCCGTTCGCCGGGTCGAACTTGACGATCGCACCGCCCGGTGCCTCCCAATAGCGGTCGATGTCGTGCAACAACGCTGTCGCGGCATAGAGGCAGCCGTCTTTCTTGCGCCGCAGCAGGGAACGATGGAACTTGGCATCGAATCCATTGTTGATCGCCGTATATCCGCAATTCATGAATGATCGCGAGCCCCGGTCAAACGCCCAGAAGATGTCCCCGTCCAGGCAGGTCAAGCCACAGTACAGCCGATCCTGCTCAGGCAGGAAGAGGCAGCAGTCAAAGCTGATCCAATCATGCAACCACCCTGGGTCGCGGCGCAGATCGTCGTAGTCCCACCGGTTTTCGACCTCGGAGTGCCAGTTCGAAAAGTGCCGGTCCTTAAGCTTCAGAGCCTCTACTTTCATCCCTTTTCCCATATTTCCGCCGCCATCACCGGGGCGACCCCGACTCTGCGCAACTCGGCGCTTGTTGATTTGCGATTGCAGACGGAGGGGGAGCATCTATTGCCTCAATGAGGCTCTCCGAATGTTCAGGCTAGAATGACAACGCGCCGTGGATCATTAGCCAGCGAGGCGTATTTGCCTGGCCTGTAATCGTTCCGAAGGCGGCGCTGGTGACGCTGATGTTCGGCGCGGAGAAGATCGCGTGATTCATCGCGTTATATAAGTTCAAGCCGACTTCGAAATTAGCCGAATCCTTGATTGGGAAGACCTTCGTTATTGTGAAGTCATAGTTCTGCGTGCCCTGCGCCCTGATATTTGAAAGGTATGGCCGCACCGTTGGCAGCGTGAACGGAGGCAGCGGAGAGAAGGCGCTTGTGTCAAACCACTTCGCCAGATTATGGCTGACTGATCCTGGCGCCTTGGTCTGGACGGCCCCACTCCAGGGCCCGGTGGGGAAGCCGTTCTCAAAGCTCGCAATCCAGCTCAGGTTCCAGCCTCCTACTGCGAAATCCAGTGGCCGCGATAAATCGTGACCGAAATGTCGGTTCCGGCCGACGGGGACCTCCCACAATCCACCAATGATAAGGATTTGTGGCCGATCCACCGGCGAGATATCGTTCACGAGCGGATGATAGGGATCGAGAAACGCGTTCTGGGTCATGGTCTTGCTCCAGGTGTAGTTCGCTAGGAACGTCAGACCGTAGGAGGCGCGTTTGGTGACTCCAGCCTGTAATGCGTTGTACCAGAGCCGCCCGATCGGACGATTGGCGATGTTGACCGCTGTGAACTGCGGGAACGGCGTCAATAGTTGTGGAAGGCTGACGGTCGCTCCACTCAATGAGCCGACGGGGATGACTCCTTTGAATGGATTGGTTACCTGGGGGAAGATGCCTCCCGGCGACAGTGCGGGATTGGTCGCATACGCGATCGGAATAGGATCCACGTTTTGCGTCACCGGCATGCGATCTGATCTGCTGCCCGCGTAGGTGAGGTTGAACACAAAGTCAGACGCGAACTGACGCTCGAAGCCGACCTGGAATTGCTGCACCCTCGGACGCCGGTCCGTGGTGTCATCCACCGTAATGGACTGTCCAAGCAGCGTCGACAGCCCCAAGGACGAGCCCACCGGTGCGATCTGACCGTTGGGGAAGGGGTTGGCCAGCGTGTCCTGAGGCAAGCCAGAAGGGGCCGACACATTCATCGAGGTTGAGTTGCTGAACCCCAGCTGGGTCAGCGGGAGTTGGGCTTGGCTAACTGTGTTGTTCGCGTAGAGCGTGAACTGCGGGTAGAAAATCCCGTATCCGCCGCGGACTACCGTCTTTGAATCCAGCTGGTATACCGCCCCCACCCGGGGCATGAAGTTGGCGTTGAATGATTGGTACGCCTGGCGCGGCTGTCCGCCGGACCCGGCAAACAGCAGGCCCCCAACCAGGTTCAGGCTGGAAACCCCAGATACCGGATGCGCGGCGAGATTGGCGTTGACCGCGGCGTTGATCGGGCTGGTCGTCGTGAAATCGAAGCCGCGGTTCGCCCGGTTGAATCTCTCGGTAGTTGGAGTCTGCATGTCCCAGCGCAGCCCCAGATTGAGCACTAGGCGCTTTGTCAACCTCCAGTTGTCCTGCAGGTAGACCGCGTTATAAATACTCTGCGATGCGTTGCTGGCGTTGGTGTTGATGAATCCGGAAGTAGGCGTGCCCAGAAGCACGTCTGCGATATCGACGCCTGCGGTTGCGCTGGCCACATTGGGAGATGGTCCGCGGCTCCATAAGGGCGAAAAAGTAAAACTGCCCATCTCTCCGGACAAGGTAAAGGCAAATGTACGATAGATGCGTCCTTCGTATCCGAACTTGAGCGAATGCCGTCCGAGAATCTGCGTGATCGAAGCCCGATAATCCGGAGTTATAAAGGAATTTCCCGCCAGGTCGACTCCCACCGTACCGCTGATCCCCGGTGCCGAGAAGATGGGGAAGACCTGGTTGACGGCAATGCTGGTCAAGCTGGTCGGCAAGTTCAACTTGCCGAGGTATTGGTCGGAAGTCAGCGGCGGTAGATTCTGGTGGTCACGATGCACTCCGGCCCGCACATCGAGAGTCCGGTTTGAGTTGAAGGAGTGTACGTAACCCAGCGCAAAGAAGAAGTCCCGGTGATCGTTGATGTATCCGGTGACAGCGCTGGGCAGGAGCGCAGGATAGTGTTCGATATCGTCAATAAAGCCGTAGGAGCCAAAGAGCCAATCCTTGGCGCTGATATGGTGGTCGATTCTGAAATGGTATGAGCTGCTGGTGAATGGCCATGCACCGTTGTCATAGTAGTTGCTGACCGTGCCTGGCAGATTCGGAAGTGGCAGCACGTTATTAATCATGTTTTGCGCCACCGAATTGATCATCGAGCTGGGAATCTTGTTGTTCAAAAATTGAGTGCGAACCATCTGGCCGGACACCGGATCGGTGTGAAGCGAATACGGGTCGTAGATTTTGATGAGCTGGCCGTTCGATGCAAAGGTCTGGCTGAAGTCGCCGCCCCGCTCCAGTAGTGTGGGAACCGTCTCCAGGCCCGTGCTGTAGGTTATGTTTCTCGTCAATTCGAAATCGAAGAAGAAGAACGTCCGGTCTTTGCCACTGTACAGGTGGGGTATGCTGATTGGGCCGCCGATGGTTGCCCCAAACTGATTGTCGTGTCTCGACGTCTTGGGCGTGTTGAAATGATTATTAAAGTAGCTGTTCGCGTCTAGCCCCTGGTCGTGATGGTAGTACCAGACAGTGCCGTGATATTTGTTGCCGCCCGATTTTGTCTCCACAGTTGTTACCGCTCCGCCCGTCTGGCCGAATTCCGCGGAGTTGGAAAATGACTGAACCCGCACATCGTCGACCGCGTAAGTCGGGGGCAGAAAACCCGCCGCGCCCGCTCCATATACGTCCGATACCCCATCCAGGAAGTACTCCTGGCTGGATGTCGGAGTTCCATTGATCATGATGTCGGTCGGCCCGAAAGCGTCTACCGGCCTGGCGAAGGAGCCCGCAGCCAGTGTGGAATTTCCGCCCGCGATCAAGCGATTGGCCAGCAGAGGATTACGCCCCAACAGTGGCAGGCTTTCAACCAGCGTGCCAGAAATCGACGTGGAGCTTGTGGTTGTCTCTGTTTCCAACTGCGTGGTCCCTCTTACCTCGACCGTTTCGGTTACCCCCCCGATCGCCATAGTTACGTCAACTCGCTCGGTCTGCTGGATCGCCAGCGGGATGCCTACGTTCGAGTAGCTCTTAAAGCCCGTGGCAGTTGCTTTCAGCTCGTAAGTTCCCGGAATCAGGGTAGGGAATACATACAACCCGGTATTGTTCGACTGAACTGTCGTCGTTACTCCTGTTTGGGAATTGGTGACAGTCACTTGCGCTCCTGCAAGCGCACTCCCGGTGGCGTCGGTCACGACGCCTTGAATCGATCCGCCCGTGATCTGTGCACCGAGCGGAGCGACGGCAGTAAGCAGCAAAATGGCGAAAGACAAGCAGCCGCATTGAATGCTCGCGCGCTTTATCGCTCCACTCAAGTTGGGCAGGAAGAGGGGCGGTGGGGAAGTTTTGGGATTTACAGTCTTTGAGTCGTTCATGGTGACATGGCTCTCCATAAACATAGATGACCTGCCTTTCCATAGTTACCGTTTATCGGTGATCTCTTAACGGTTATCCTTATATATATGTCCGGTGAAACGTTGTCAAGTTTATTTCATTCTGTTCCTCAAGCCTGAAAACCACTAGTCAAACTGAACCTGTCGACGGCTGCGGGATGACGCGGGACGCAGATTCTATCGATACTTCATATGCTCTGGCTAGGTCGTCTCGTCACCGTCTGGCCCTGCATGACGCGGGCCCGATTCTTACGACTGCACGAGAAACTTTCTTGACATCTGAGAAATCTTTTCATATCGTTTGTCCTGTCAAGGATTTACGCGAGCGTAGCCTTTCAATGTTTTCTCGACAATCCCTGACGCCGAGAGGGACCAGGGACGATGAAAAAGTCTATGCGTCAAGTGGCGGCAAGTGCGGGGGTCAGCCCTGCTACGGTGTCGCGGGTTGTGAGCGGCAGTACGTATGTCAGCGCTGAGATACAGGACCGGGTCAAGAAGGCCGCGCTCAAACTCGGGGTCGACCTCCATCCCAAGCGGAAGTCCAGCATTATTGCCTTCCTGCTTAGCAATCGAAATATATTGCATCCATACCATTCCCGGGTTCTAGCCGGAGCGTCGGCCTATTGCACTGAGCAGGGGTACGATATGGTGTTTCTCACCTTCCACTATCAGATGAACCTACCCGCCAAGAAAATCCATCCGCCGCAGATATTGGAGCGAGGCAGTCTCTGCCGCGGAGCGATTCTTGCCGGGACTAACTCCGATGGTTTCTTGACCTTGCTCTCCGCGCGAGGATTTCATTTTTCGGTTCTGGGCAACAATGTTGTCGGCGACTGGCGTTCGGACCCCTATGACGTCGTATGGTCCGACGATTTTTACGGCGCCACCTGTATAACCCGTTATCTGCAGTCTCTGGGTCACCGCGACATTTGGTTTGTCGGCGACTGCGACTTGCCCTGGTTCGCCCGATGCGCTGAAGGATACCGGATCGCGATGTCGGATGCCGGCCTTTCGCCGCACGTCAGTGGAATCCACTCGGAAAGCCCTCGCGAAGTGGGATACCTGACGGCCAAGTCCATCCTTGCTCAACGCGAACCCGTGTCAGCGTTCTTCGCCGGTACCGACGAAGTTGCCATGGGCATCTACGACGCTCTTGGCGAAGTAGGTCTGCGCGTGCCCAGCGATATCAGCGTGGTTGGCGTCAGCGATATCGAGGCCGGGATGTTGCACCCCGCGCTCACCACCGTTCGCGAGTTTCCCGAACAGGTCGGCAGGTATTTGGCCGAGATGGTCATCACTCGTATCAACGCGACCGAGCAACTCGCGCCACAGGAGTTCACCGTTCCCACGCAACTCATAAAACGCGACTCTTGCATGGTCCTTTCGGTCCCGGCGGAGGTTTCGTGATGCTACCTGGGCAGCGGCAACGCTGAGCGGAGAATAGATGGGCAGATCGAAAAGCGAGCCGAGAAGCGGACTGGATCCGCAAACCGAGAATTTCCTTAAGACGATGAACGCCCGAAGCGGGCCCGAGATCAACCTTCTCTCTGTCGAGGAGGCTCGTGCGCTCACCGCTGCTAGCCAGTCGCATCCTCTGTCGAAACGACCTGCAAAGGTCGAGGACCGACTAATTCCAGGGGGGCAATACGGAGAGATCTCCATTCGTATCGTGCGTCCGGAACCAGACGCTGACCCCCTCCCGGTAGTCATGTTCTTCCACGGTGGTGGCTGGGTGCTGGGCGATCAGGATACTTACGATCGCCTAGTGCGGGAAATCGCCGCTCTTGTGCCGGCGGCCGTCGTCTTCGTTAACTACACTCGCTCCCCGGAAGCGAAATATCCTATTGCGATTGAAGAAGCCTACGCGGCGACAAAATATATTGCGGAAAACGGAAAAGCCTTCAATCTCGACCCCAACTGCCTGGCATTGTTCGGCGACAGCGCCGGCGGCAACATCGCCGCCGCGGTTACCCTACTGGCCAAGCAGCGGAATGGCCCAAAAATTGATTTTCAAGTGCTCTTCTATCCAGTCACCGATGCGAATTTCGGTACCGATTCCTACCGTGAGTTCGCCACCGGATACCTGCGAGGGCCAAAAGCCATGGAATGGTTTTGGGACAATTATCTGCCCGACAAACTGGCCAGAAAGCAGCCTACCGCTTCGCCCCTCCAGGCCTCGATCGAAGAGCTCAAGGGCCTTCCCCCGGCCTTGATCGCGACCAGCGAGTTTGACCTTCTTCGTGATGAAGGGGAGGCGTATGCCCACAAGCTGATCGAGGCGGGGGTGGAAGTCGCCGCCGTGCGATACCTCGGCACAATTCACAACTTCATCACCTTGAATGCTCTCTCGGAAACCCCCGCAGCGCAGAGCGCGATGTCTCTTACCGCCTCCGCACTGCGCGCCGTCTTTGCGCAAAAGACTTAAGGGGCAGAAGGTCCCGGTCGCCCTCTTCTTTCTGCCTCTACCAAACGGACTCAGTCGAGAAGCGCGAGCGCGTTCGCCCCAAGAATCCGCTCCAAAAGGTCCACGGGAATCTTGGCATTCATCAACAGGTTCAAGCGGTATTCAATCTGGTCCGCCGCGCCGAACCCGAAATCCGATCCCCAAACGATTCGATCGCTGGGCCCGCTTTTGCAGATCAATTCGATTGCGCGCAGGTGAGGTCCGCACAGGCATAACCATATGTTGGGGACCCGCGACGCCAATAAGGCGCTGCGCCAGTTCCACAACAACCCGGAGTGGCCCAGGACAATTCTGGTGTGCGGGTGGCGCCGCGCCAGTCCCGCAATCTGCTCGGAAAGCGAGTAGCAGGGCGTGCCGTCGTGAAAAAAGATCGGAAGGTTCGCCTCTCCCACCATGCCGACCATCTGGTCGAAGACCGGATCGGCGGTACTGAAGCCTTGTGTCCAAGGATGAAACTTGAAGGCTTTGACGCCGATATCGATGCACCGCCGTGTTTCGGCGATGCCTTTCTCGTCCAACTGCGGCCATGCACTCCCCACCGGAAGCAGCCTGTCCGGAAACTTGGCTCCCAGGCGCACCAGGGTGTCGTTGTCCTGGCTGCACATATCGGAACGCTTGATGTTGGCGTGGCCATAGAGAAACGCCTTGTCGATTCGGTGTTCGTCCAGTTTGGCCAGCCATAGGGTGGGATCGCTCGGATGCGACTCTTCCCAATCGATTCCCCAATGTGTGTGGCAATCAATAATCAAAGCGCACCCCTTTTCTCTAGCAACAGCGCGAGAGTTTTCCCTGAAATTTCGTTGAACACATCGGCGGGGACGAACTTCCGCATCTGCTCCCACTCAAACTTTAAACTGTTGATCGGGGCCCACGAGCCCATAATGCCTTTGCCCTTTCCCAGGTTTTCCATGTATCGCGCAAAGTGAAATGGCCTCGCCAGGGAAGACTCGAGGTAGACGTTGTCGCACTGCCCCCCTGCGTTGATTACGTCGTTCCAAAAATCGGCTGCGCCGCAGTGGCCCATGATGAAATCCTGCGACCGGTACTGGTCCGCCAAGTCGACAATTTGCCAGGGAGTCGAATTTCCCGGAGGACCGGTGTGCAGATAGACGGGAACCCGCTGTTTTCCGGCTTCCTCGACGAGGGGATAAATCAACTCGTCGCTCGCCTGGTAACCCTGCACCAGCGGGTGCAGGACCAGCATCCGCGCTCCCGCGTCTAGCGCCCTTCGCAGCTCCGCAACCGCGGATTCGCCATACCAGGGGTTTGCCGAGCACGTGCCAATGAAGCGGTCCTTGTGGGCAGCAACCGCCTTGCGTATCATCTCGTTCCCCTCCCGGTTGTAAACCGCGAGATATCTGTCGGGTGGCGCGATGACAGCCTTTTCCACCCCCGCTTCATCCATGGCTCGAAGGAGTGCGCTCTCGGTCAAGTCATATTCGCGATCTACGCCCAACGTGCAATAACCGTCGATTGTCATAGGATGGACTCCCTAAATAGCCGTCAAACTAGCCGTAAAAAGATAACCGTCAAAGAGAACTGTCCAGACCAAGGTGCATCCCCATTGGAAAAGGGCCGTTCCCCGCGCGGCTTCCCAGGATCCGTGCATGGTTCAAATCTGGGCTGATGGACCAGTTCTCGCCGGAGTGAGCTTGTCCGCGATACTGCAGTCGCCCAGGAAAAGACCATGGAACAAGAGACTGACACATCTGTCAAGAAGAATTTCACATAATCCGTGAAACATATCATAAAACCTCTCGTCGTCAGAGTGCGCTGCTCGAATCGCGTGCTTCGAGGCTCAAAAAAGCTAACGAATGTTTGGCAGGCGCTCATTTTCACGGTCGAACTTTCCACGCAAGACGCGCCGGAAGATGTCAGTGATATCAACTTTCCATTGCCAGAAGCGCTGGATCAGATGCCTGAAAATCGACCGCCGATGCGGCGGCCGGCGCACGTTTGCTCTCGGCCTCGCCGAAAAATGGTAGGGTCAATGCTAATGTGAGATTCTAACCGTTTAACGTTCTTAATAATTGGGTATTTGCCAAGGGTGGGTTTGTGGTCGCAGATAGCCTAGGCACTGCTTGTCATTGACGGAGGTTTGACCTGCAAGTTTTCGTGATCGGCCTGACACGGTTTTGCGAAGAGTTTTTCGACGAACGAAGAGAATGGAATCGCTATGAATGTCTCGGCTCGCATCCTCACAACCTTTATCGAAGACCTCTTCGTAGCTGCGAGGTTGGCGCCTGCGGACGCTAGACTCTGTGCCGAAGTGCACGTTCTCCAGGAAATGCGTGGCGTGACAACTCACGGCCTGTGTCAAGTTCCCTTGAGCCTCGACAGACTGACCCATGGCCAAATTAACCCGCTGCCGAACCGCATCGTCTTGCGGGATGAGGCGGCCACGACTGTGCTCGACGGTGACCAGGGCATGGGTGTAGCGGGCTGCATGGATGCGATGCACCGTACCATCGCCAAAGCCAGGCAATTTGGCATCGGCATCGGAGTTGTCATCCACAGCAACCACTTTTTGTCGGCAGCGCCTTATTGTCTGCGCGCAACCGAGCACGATATGATCGGCATCTGTTTCTCGAATACATGGCCATCGATGGGCTATCCAGGTACTAACCTGCGCGTGATAGCGAACAGCCCTATTGGTTTCGGAGCTCCGAACGGCCGTGAATTTCCCATCATATTTGACTCTGCACTGACTGCCTCAGGAGGAAAGCTTTTGCAATGGATTCGCGAAAAGAAAACGATTCCGGAGGGGCTATTGGGGATCAATGAAGCAGGAAATTCCACCATCGACCCGGCTGCCGTTTTGCAGGGTGGTACACCATGGCCGATCGGTGGTCATAAAGGCGCGGGCTTGGCGGTCCTCGTCGAAGTGCTCACCGGGGTACTTGGGGGAAGCGGTTTTCTTCACGGCATCCAGCCGCCCAACCTTCGCACATCTGGGGAAGGATGTGAGAGCCAATGTTGCATCGTCATCGACGTCACACGCTTTATGTCATTGGGGGAATTTCACCAGCGGCTGAGAGCCTTCATCGCGGATCTTAAGAGCAATTCGCTCGCACCTGGGTATACCGAAATCTTGCTTCCTGGCGAAAGAGCGCATCGGGCCGAACTTCGCTGCCTCCGAGAAGGCGTGACATTTGAAACAGGTCTTGCGGCAGACTTGCGCTCGTGGGCGCAGAGACTGCAGGTAGTCGTTCCATTGCCGTTTAGGTAGAGATCCAGGTTGCCGGCCATCGAAACCGGACTCTTCCTGACTTGATAAATCGGCCTCGTCCAAGCTGATTGAAAAATCTGAAGCACTGTAGTACCGTTAGACGGTTATCTTTTAACGTTTATTGAATCTCTCTGACTGGCGTTGACTGAAGCGGTCTTTGGATCCAGATCCACCCAAGTTTTTGAGCATGAAAGGCAGGCCAGACAAAGTATGAGTTCTTCTTTTAATCGACGAGAATTTATGGCCTTGGCGGCTTCAGCCTCGGTGGGACTTAACTCTATTGGCACAGCGCTTCCCGAAGCCGAAAGTCCAGTCCAATCCGGGGAAAAATCCCCCCGGCGCTCTGGGGTGCAGCTGTGGGTGAAACAAGGCATTGTTGCAGCCTCAAACATGGAAGCGCTTTCTTTTGTCAGGCGCCGCGGTGGCGAGGGGGCAAATTATGGCGAGCAATGGCGCGCAGACCTTTCCGACGCAACAGTGAGGACGCTGGTGGATCAGGGTGTCAACCTAATCCTGGTGACCCTCCACAAAGGGGCGGGTCTCAAAACTGAGGCGAATGACATCGCGGTCGCTAAGGAGTTCGTTCAAACAGCGCACCGGCGGGGATTGAAGGTAGGAGGATATGTCGGAGGCACCCTTTTCTACGAGACGCTTGAAGCCGAACAGCCCCACTCAAAGGAGTGGAAGCAGATCGATGAGTTCGGACATCCTCTTTATTACACTCCAGCCCAAACGTTTCGATATATGGCCTGCCGCAATAATCCTGAATATCTCGCCTATATCAAAGAAGTAGTGAGGGTAGGCGTGAAGGACTTGCAGATGGACATGATCCACTTTGACCAAATGATGTGGTGGACCGCACCCGCCTCTTGTCACTGTAACTCCTGTCGAAAGCAATTCCGAGAGTTTCTTAAGGACCGGTATCCAGCCAAACTAGCCTTACTTCGCTTTGGCTTTGAGAATGTAGATGTTCTAGATATTCCTCCATTCGGCAGCAACTCAGCTCCTGCGTTCGTCGACGTCAAGAATCCCCTTATCCAGGAATGGGCTCTATTTCGAGCATGGAGCATCGCGGAGCGCTATAAGGAGCTGACCGACTATATCCATTCGCTCAATCCGGAAACTGCTGTTCAAGGAAATCCAACGATGAATCTTGAGAACAATGTTGGCTTTCTCTATGGCGTCGACTATGGCCAATTGCTCGAAGGAGGTGACATGGTTTGCAGCGAAGAGCCAAATCAACCCGAATGGACTGACGATGGGCGGCTCGTCTCGCAAATCCGCACTTACAAGGGAGCCCGCTCCATGGGTAAGTCGGTGTGGGTGTGGCAGGCTCCGGTTCGCGGTATCGATAACACCGTTCGCAAGGAGGGTGCTATGGAGCTTGGCCTCTCTGAGGCACTCGCTTATAACGACCGGAACCTCGGCATCGTCGCAGGTTGGGATGTTAGCTCGAATACAATTCCAACGGAGGCGAAACCGTATATCGATCTGTTCTACCGATGCAAGAAGGATTTGGTAAATACACACACCGTCGCAGATATCGCAATCCTGAGATCGTTTGCATCGATATCATTTAACCCTGGGATCAGCAACACTAGCACCACACTCTTTGAGCAATCCTTGATCCAGGCCAAAATTCCGTTTGCAATCATCTTTGACCGTCATCTGAAGGAACTGAGCGCATACAAAGTGCTGGTGTTAGCCGATCAGGATGCGCTTAGCGATACTCAAGTCGCCAGCATCAACAAGTTCGTCCACGCTGGAGGAAGCGTCGTTGCCACCGGTAGTACGTCCCTCTTGAACGACTGGAGGCTCGTGAGGCCGAAGTTCGCTCTGGCGGACTTGCTAGGCGTGGACCTACCCCCTGCAAATAAAATGGAGAATGTGCCGCATCGGGTAGAGGCCGGTCAGGGTAGAGCGGTATACATCCCTCGTATCGAGCCGGCGTTGGCGCCTCCCGTGCCGCAAGTAGCATTTGCATTTCCGAATCACTACTGGAGACTTCCGAACAACCATGACGACATGGTTGCGTCGATCCATTGGGCGGCTCGCTATCGACTCTCGGCTGAAGTTGCCGCTCCGCCTTGGGTCACCGTCGAACTCGCGAAACAGGAAGGCGGGCCACTTCTTCTTCATCTCGTTAACTTCAAACCAAAGGAGACGATCAGGAATATCAAAGCCCTTGTGCGCCCCCCCGCTGAGTTCCGCGTCAAGGAGGCTGTTCTCGTAGTCCCCGAGGACCGCACTGAGATAAAACTAGATTTGGTGGCCGATCAGGGTGGTGTCTACATGGTAATTCCGTCCATGCCTGTCTCTGCACTTGTCCTCTTGCGTTCTGAGAGAGCCTGATGGTGTGTAGTACGACCAGACCAAGAA